>OLPK01000016.1_pt1 | contig 228281 bp, 237 predicted proteins | sample 1672261 | NCBI WGS metagenome assembly OLPK01 (sample SAMEA3136665, study PRJEB25190) | human gut metagenome
AAGCAAGTGGCAAAATCCTAAAATAAAAAAAGCAGCCTAGAAAGGCTGCAGTCCGCTAGCAACTCGCGGACTTAAAAGGCTTTGGTAATTAGACGACCTCTATCGGCAATAGTCAAAAGACTATTGCTGGTAAGTCAAGTCCGTATCTAAGCAAGTTGGTGTTCTGGTTAGCGCAAGCTAACGAGCCACTAAGCCCTAGACTTCAGTCTAGGGTAGTTGACATCTAATATACTAACAATCCGACGCCTAATGCGACTAGACACAAGACAAATTCGATTACCAGTAATTTCCAACACCACTTGAACCATTTGTTAAAGTCGATGTTAACCATCATCAAACTCATCAAGATTAATCCGGTTGGGGTAACCAAGGAAATAAAGCCAAGGCCCCAGTTGTAGGCATCAATTACACTAGCACGGTCGATTTCAACCACATTGGCAAGTGGTGCCATGATTGGCATGGAAAGTACGGCCAAACCAGATGATGATTGAATGAAGAATCCCAGAATGATGTAGACGATGAACAGGAACCAAATGAAGATTAATGGACTCATGCCAGAAATCTGTTGGCTGAAGAAGTGCATGATGGTGTCACTGGTGTGACTGTCGTCCATAACAATGGAAACGGCTCTCGCCAACCCGATTGTCAAAGCAACACCAAGCAAATCACTAGCACCATCAACGAAGGCTTGTACAACTTTGTGCTCGGAAAGTCCTGAGAAGATAGCCATCAAGTAGCCGGCAGTTAAGAAGACTACCGAAATTTCGGTGAAGTACCAGCCTTTTTGTTGTACACCCCAGATCATGACGATAAAGGCAATGCCGAAGATGATCAATGATAATTTTTGTTGCCAAGTAAAGTTGGCTGGTTTGTTAAAGTCGGCATCGTTTAAGTACTTTTCACGATCTTCTTCGTATTGGTCGTAAACAACAGATTTAGTAGGATCTTTACGTACCTTTTCAGCGTAGCGAATGACATAGATCATACCAACTACCGTACAGATGACCCACATGGTAATTCTGAGTGGTAAAGCTCTGGCGAAGTTAACACCTGCAGTGTTAGAAGCGATGATCGTTGAGAATGGGTTAATGGTTGAAATCATGGTCCCAATACTCGTTCCCAGGAAGATCGTTCCTAGAACTGTCATCGTATCATACCCGGCTAGCAGGAAGACTGGAATTAGGATTGGGTACATGGCCATCGTTTCTTCGGCAAGACCAAAGGTTGTACCACCAAGAGAAATTAGCCCCATCACAAGGATGATCAACAGAACTTGCTTACCTTTGATTTTCTTAGATAAAGCCTGCATCCCCGAGTTGATCGCGCCGTTTGCGTGAACGACACCAATACATCCACCTAGGATCAAAACGAAGGCGATGATGTCGACACTTTGAGCGATACCTTGTACCTGTGAGGTGAAGAACTGATTGATCGCCTGCCACAGGTTAGGCTTCTTTAAATTGATTCTCTCGTAAGAATTTGGAATAGCAACTGGCTTGTAGATTGTGCCATCCTTAAATTTCTTGACTGCAATGTTGACCTTGTACTTCTTTAAAGTGGCCTGAGTAGCAGGTTCTTTGTACTTTTTACCACTTGGTCTGGTAACTACGAAATCTTTATTGCTGGTATCATAAGCAATCGTCGCATAGTTACCGGCAGGAATAACAAAAGTCAATAGTTGAACAAGCAAAAGCACAATTATGATAACGGTATAGGCCGTCGGAAATTGGTGCTTTTTCTTCTTTTTAGTAGCCATAATAAAACCTCCTTACTTGTATAAGTATTGATTTATAGTTTTATTATACAGTTAAGAAGGTATCTTTTGATAGCGATTTCATATAAATATAATAAAAAAAGCCGAGCTTGACTCGACCTTCTTGTTATTCAGCGTGTTTACCGAGATTTCTGTGCCAGAACTTGCGTGGAATATAGATTGCGGCAATTATTATAATCACCAATGGAGTAACCACGAATTTCAAGATGTTGCTGTTACGTTCAGCTTGTACATTAGCATGATTTTTGGCAGTAGCAGGTTTGTTCTTCTTACTTGTTGCCTTTTTCTTATTAGGCTTACTGCTGGTAGCTGCCTTACTTGGACTAGCATTTTGCTTTTTGTTTAAATTAGAAGTAGCAGAATTTGGCATCTTGTGTTGGTGACGCCATTTGTCTGTTTTCTTGATTGCTGAATGGCTGTTGTGATTATCCTTTGTTACATTCTGTGAATGTTGTTGATTATGGGTAGTGGTTGTGCTACTACTATCCTTCTTATTTGGCAAATAGTAGGCACAATCGATGTAGGTGACACCACTTGGATTGTTAGGATCAACTTCAAGGGCACGTCCACCATAAGGGGGATTGCCAGCTATCTCAAAGTCACCAATTCTCTCTGGTAATTGCCCCATGTTAAAGAATTGCCGCTCAGGGACACCGTTAACCACTTTTACCGTATCGGCATACATGACTTGTAAGGTTTGACCAGTATATTGATTTATGCAACGCCAATATAATGATTGGTAGGTTACATTTTGTTTATTTGTTTCAGATGTTTGTGGTTGATTAGTTTGATCATTTTCATCAGCTAAAACTGGAGTAGTCGTTAAAAGCAGGGCAGCTGGTAACGCTGCACACAGTTTGATGAGGAATTTTCTTTTGTTTAACATTTTTCTCACCTCTAAATAATAACGCTTACTTTCTACTTAAATTTTAGCGATAACTTTCGATGAATACAAGTTAAGAATAAGCAAGATTATAGTAAAATAACTAATGAAAGCGATTTTACAAAGGAGAGACAAATTATGAGTTTGACTGTAAATCTTTATTACAATGGCAAAAATGGTGATGCCAGAAAGTTCGCACAAGAAATGGAAGACAAGGGTATTGCAGGTCGTATTCGGGCCGAAGAAGGCAATGAAAAATATGATTACTTTATCCCAATGGACGATCCTGAGACGGTTTTATTAATCGATAGTTGGCGTGATCAAAGGGCGCTTGAGGCTCACCATGCTTCACCTATGATGAAGGAATTGGCTGACTTGCGTGAAAAGTATGACTTGCATATGCGCGTTGAACGCTACATCTCAGATGACAGCGGCGTGCCTGCAAGTGATCAAAAGTTTATTCGGAAATAAAGATGATTAGAAAATATCAAAAGAGCTATTTAGATGCGTTGATGCAGATTTGGCTTGAGGGCAACCTTGATGCACACCATTTTATTGATCCAAGTTATTGGCATGATAACTATGAATTGGTGAAAAAAGAGTTGCCGAATGCTCAGCTGTATGTAGATGAAGAAGAGGGCGAGATAGCTGGTTTTGTAGGGATGCAAGGCGACTATATTGCCGGTATCTTTGTTAAAAGAGATCATCGGGGACGCGGTATTGGCGGAAAGCTGATTGACTTTTTGAAGTTAAAGCATGATAAATTGCAGCTGTCGGTGTATGAAAAGAATGAGGCGGCTATTAGTTTTTATCAAAATCGTGGTTTTAAGTTAGTGAAAAAAGAGATTGATCAAGAGGCTGGTGCAGCCGACTGTTTAATGGAGTGGGATGCATAAAAGTTATGCCTAGGAATTTATAATAAGTATTTTTTCATAATGGACTAGCGGTATTAAGCTTAAAGTAATGAAAGTCAGGAAAAGCATGGTGTTGAGATGTCAGAAATTGCTTTAGTTTGGGAATGGGCTAAGGGTATCACTGCTCCAATTGTTGGTTCAACGAAGATCAAACACCTTGAATCAGCTGTGAATTCGATGGACGTAGAGCTCACACTAGATGAAGTAAACTATTTTGATGAATTGTATGTGCCACACCCAATTATCGGTGCAATTAATCAAAATCCACCTGAGGGCACAGTGGTTTCAGATAGGAAATAGAGTAAAGAAACTATTAAGTGTAAAATCTTAATAGTTTTTTATTTACTCTCACTAAAACACGAACAAAAATATATAAAAATTATGATTAATTAATAAATTAGCCAACAATTTTAGCAAAATACTGTAAGATCCAAAGAAAATATGTTAAAATCTTACCGTTAACTAATTTGAGAGGGAAATAATCAACATGAATAACGACATCGAAAAAGTATTATTTGATCAAGATCAACTTAATAAGCGCATGGATGAAATGGCAGCTCGCCTTAACAAGAAATATGAAGGGCAAGAACCAATCGTCATTCCAGTTTTGAATGGCGCAATGATTTTTGCCAGCGATATGATCAAAAGATTAACTTTCAAATTAACAATTGATCCAATGAAGGCCTCCAGTTATGAAGGTACCAGCTCTACTGGTAAGGTTAAGATTACCCAAGACGTGAAGTCAGACGTTAAGAACCGCCCAGTAATCTTCATGGAAGATATCATTGACACAGGTAGAACTTTAAAGGCACTTAGCGACTTGATGAAGGAACGCGGTGCCAAGAGTGTTGAAGTTATTTCTATGTTAGATAAACCTGAGACGCGTGTAGTTGACTTCTACCCAGATGATTATGGCTTCAAGGCTCCTAATGAATTCTTAGTAGGTTACGGCTTGGACTACAACGGTCTTTACCGCAACTTGCCATATGTTGGTATTCTTAAGCAAAGAGTTTACGCTTAGATTTAATATAGATAATGTAAAAAAAGACATAGCTTATCTCATTTAAATAGGTTATGTCTTTTTTAATATTCATAAATACAATTGATAATATTTTGCTTATTTAAAGTTACAGAAAAAACGTATAGTATTTGATTTTCACTTGTCACTGCTAATCGATATCTTATTTTATAAAAAGGAAACCTAATCGGTAATGCTGATCAAGTAATGAATCGTTTAGCTAAAAACAATGAAAGTACTAGCGTCATTATTGCAACCGCCCCTAAGAAAGGCTTGTTAAAAGGCTTTATTGAAGCTAGTGTAAAGATGCAGCCAAGAGAGTTTATCTATCTCTCATTTCAGACACTTTGGTATGTGATCTTAAGCTCTTTAAGCAAAATGGTTATGAAACTAAGGCAATCACACCGATTGATGTTGCACCTCAAACACCAGATATGATGTGCATTTGCAGACTAGATAAGGAAAATTAATTTAAAATAAGAAGCCTAACATAATTAGGTAAAAATGTTATAATGATTGTGTTAGAGTTTATTTATAAGAAAAGAGATAAAAGCGAATGAACACAATTGCATTTAACCAACAATTATCAGACAAATTGAATGAAGCTCTAAATCCTGATTTGTACTCAACACCAGGTAAAGGTGAAATTACTGTAATTGCAAATGAAAAGAAAGATTTGCGTGAATACCGCATCATCACCAAAGACAACAAGGTTGTTGATTTAGTTGATGCTTATGACTCTGAGCACGATGCCGACTACCAAAAGTTAGTCGACTTCCTCAAGGACTACCGTTAATTAAGAATACAATTAAGACCCAGAGCCATATCAGCTCTGGGCTTTTTTTATTCGCTTGGCTTAATAATTTTCTAATAAACAAATAAAACAAACATAATAGAGGTAGATATAATGAAAACACAACTAAGATTTAAAGAGGGCCAAGATTATCCTGAACAACAAAATGGTTTGCCAAAGGCATTCTTCCATAACCCCAAATATAGGGATATGAGTGTCAATGCTCGTTATCTTTACATGATTTTTACTCTACGGATGACAGAGTCACAAAATAAGGGTTGGATAGATGACGATGGCAACATGTACATCATTTATTCAGATGAAGATTTGATGAAAGAATGCACTGCAAATCTTGTACAGTAGATAAATTGAAAAACGAACTAGTTGAATTTGACTTGCTATCAATGGAGAGACATTCCAACCATTTGTATCCCTTACATGTAAGCGATTCGTATAGTCATTAGGGTGAAAAAGGCACATAAAATTGTGTCTTTTTTGTTATTAAATTTTTTCAAAATTAGGCCGTAAAATTTAGATCATAATCAAAAAGTTAATATATAATTAAGATAGAGTAAAAGTATAATATTAAAGTAATTGCATTAATAGGTGAAAATAATAAATGAAGAAAACTTTATTTGGTTTAATTTATATGTCTTCCTATAAGATTCAACTTAACATAGTAGATCTAAAGGATCTAACTGTCATTGAACAACTAGATTCGCCTTCGTTTTTACAAGCTGATAGTAAAAGCCAGGTTTTTGAACAAGATATGGACAAAATCTGTGATGCAATTGAAGGCTTTAAAGAGAAGTTAGCAGAATATCAGATTAAGGATTTCAAGTTTTACGGCAATGAACAATTAATTGATGAAATGTCTGCCAGTTTTATTGCAGATCAGATCAAGGTTAGAACTGGTTGGAAGATCGAATGGCTTAATGGTGGTCAAATCGTCTACGCCAAGGTCTTAAGCGGGATGAAGAGTCAAGCAGAAGTAAATGACGATGGCAAGGACCACGCCACTTATTTGCTTAGTCTTGGTTCTGCAATGATCAACCTTTCTTTGTTTAAAAACAATAAGTTCGAATCAAGCTGGAGCCTGGCCTTAGGTCCACGAGAGATCCAAGAGATCAATGAAATCACTAATGAAACGCCTAATGATCCGATCTATGTTATCAATGATTACTTAGGTGCGAAGATCGGTCACTTGGCTCGTCAGATCAAGGATAATTCGCGTGCCGCTGTAATTATCCAACACGCTGATGCCTTGAATAATACTTATTTGAAGAAAGAAAACTCAGCTAACCAAATTACGCACGAAGAATTTCAATACTTCTATGATCAACTGATCCAAATGTCGCTTAACGATATCATGCAAAACTATGACTTGGAACCAGCTGTAGCTGAACACGTTATTCCTAATGCTATTTCAATCAAGCAATTCCTTTCTCTCTTAAATATTGGCACGATTTACATTACAGACATGTCTGTTGTCACCGGCCTTTTGATGCTAGAGAAGAGAGGCAAAGATACTGATATCATGATGACTTCAGCTCAAAATATGGCTCGACGCTATTTGGTTGATTTACACCATGCTAACGCAGTACGTAAGTTTGCTTTGCACATTTTTGATCGTTTACGTAAAGTACACCTTTTGCCTAAATCAGCTAGAGAATTGTTAGGTTGGGCAGCAACCGTTGATGATATCGGCAGCTTTGTTAATCAAGCTCGCCGCTATGAGCAATCAGCCGATTTTATCGAAGCTAATGAACTGATTGGCATGTCAGATCGTGAAAATGAAATCGTCAGTGAGATTTGTCGTTATCAGACTATCGATGATGGAGATGGTTCTGCGCCAAACATTGGTGGACACCACTACCGTCACCTGAATCCAGATGTTCAATTAACAGTGGCCAAGCTTTCTGCCATTTTGCGGATTGCGACAGCATTAGATGCATCCCACAAACAAAAGATCAAGAAAATCGTTATTTCACTGAAGAAAAACAATGAATTAGTGATTAGAGCGAAAACTAACGCAGATATTACGCTGGAACGTTGGTCATTTAACAAACGCGTTAAGTTATTCGAGGACGTATTTGGCATTAAGGTTGTTTTAAAACAAGAGGGTATGAATAGACAATGAGTAGTACATTTTTAGGAAACGAAAAAGAAGAAACAAAACTGTTTTTAAAACCGGAATATTTTAAAAACCGTGAATTAAGCTGGATGGACTTTAACGACCGAGTGTTGGAAGAGGCCCGCAATAAAGATAATCCATTGCTTGAAAGAATCAATTTCTTGGGCATCACGCAAAGTAATGTGGACGAATTCTTCATGGTTCGTGTTGCTTCTTTGCACAAGTTGATTGCGGCAGGCATTAAGACAACTGACTCTTCAGGCCAGACTCCTGAAAAGCAGCTTGATGCCATCAACCAAAAAGAACACAGAGCAGTAGAAAAAAGATACTCAACTTATTGGCGTTCACTTTTACCATTGCTTGAAAAGAAGAATATTTTCATTAAAGAAGTCAAAGATCTGAACGCTCAGCAATATGAGTTCGTTAGACGTTACTTCAGTGATGAACTATATCCAATCATTACACCAATGGCCGATGACACCAACCGTCCATTCCCATTTATTGCCAATGATTCATTGAACATCGCTGTTTGCTTGAAGGACAAGGAAGATGGTAAACATTATTACGCCACCCTTAGAGTTCCTAATAACTTTAAGCGTCTGGTTAAATTGCCTAAGGCTGACAATAGTTTTGTTTTGCTTGAAGACATCATCAAAGAATTCGTTAGCAGCTTTTTCGACGGCTACGAAGTAAAGGAAGCCGCTATTTTCCGAGTTACTCGTGACATGGACTTGGACGTGGCTGAACGTGATACTTCAGACTTTTTGCGGAGTGTACAAAAGCAATTGAAAGACCGTGAACATGGTAAAGCTGTTCGCCTTGAAATTGAAAAATCAATGGGTGAAAAGTTGCGTTCGCGCTTGTTTGATAAATTAAAGGTTAAGAAGAATGAAATCTATGAGATTTCTGGTCCAATTGATTTAACCTTCCTTAAGAAACTTGCTGGTGCAGTTAAGGGTCATGAAAAAATGCGTTATGCGCCAATCAAGGGTTATGTTGATCCAGATTTAGCTCTTTCAAGCGATATTTTTGCCAATATTAGACAAAGAGATTACTTGGTTCAACACCCATATGATTCATTTGACACAGTTTTAAACTTTATTTGTAAGGCTGCCCATGATGACAAGGTCTTAGCCATTAAGATGACCCTTTATCGTGTTTCAGGTAATTCACCAATCATTAAATACTTGGGTCAAGCTGCACAAGCTGGCAAACAAGTAACTGTTTTGGTCGAAGTCAAAGCTCGTTTTGATGAAGAGAATAACGTCCACTGGGCTAAGACTTTGGAACAAATGGGCTGTCACGTTATCTATGGTTTGAAAGGACTTAAGACGCACACCAAGATTACTTTGGTCATTCGCCGTGATGAAGATGGTATTCGCAGATACATTCACTTGGGTACCGGTAACTACAACGACGTAACTGCTCACTTCTACACTGATATGGGCTTATTCACTTCACGCCGCGACCTTGGTGTCGATGCCACTAACTTATTTAACATGCTATCTGGTTATTCTCGTCCACCATACTTCAGACAATTAAGAATTTCACCAAAGCATATCCGTGAGTTCATTAATCAAAAGATTGATAATGAAATCGAAATCGCCAAAACTGGCCGTAAAGCCGAAATTCACATGAAGATGAATTCACTCTCTGATCCTGAAATCATTGGTAAACTTTACGAAGCTTCTCACGCTGGCGTAAAAATTCACTTAATTGTGCGCGGAATTTGTTGCTTAAGAACCGATATTCCTGGAATTAGTGATAATATTGAAGTACATTCGATTGTCGGAAGATTACTCGAACACAGTCGAATCTATTACTTCTATAATAATGGTAATCAAGATGTCTACCTTTCAAGTGCGGACATGATGAAGCGTAACTTGAACAGAAGAGTTGAAACCTTATTCCCAATCTTGCAGCCAGATTTGAAGGAACGTGTACTTCATATCTACGATATTATGTGGAATGACAACGTTAAGACACGTGTACTTCATAATGATGTATATTCAATGGTTGATCGTCGTGGTAAGAAGGCCCTTAACTCTCAAGAGTACTTTATTCATCAAGCCCAAGAAAAAGAACGCGAATTAAAGCAAAAAGAAGATGAAGATAGAGATCCTGATGTCTTTGAAGTAATGCGTAAAGAAGACAATGATTTAACCCTTGAGGAAAAGAAGGATACGGATGAGTAAGGATTTTTTACGCAAAAGATTCAATATTGATAAGCTGCGATTAAAAGCTAGCAAAGATGAATTGATTGAGGCCGGCAAGAAGCAGGCTAAAAAGGTGCCAGTTAGTGAACTAGGTGCTTTTAAACCGGTTGAACGGGATGCCGTTGAGATGATCAAGACACAGGAAGATACAATGATTCCTGAGCTATTGCCTTTGCGTCATCAGCGCATGATTGCTAATGCCTTTAGCTTCTTGCGTGGTACTGCTGGTGTCATGGAATATGACTTGTTGCACAGCACGCAAAGCAAAATCTGGGTGATGATTTGTGGAGATGCCCACTTAAACAACTTCGGCTTTTTCGCTTCACCTGAAAGACAGTTGCTTTTCGGACTTAATGACTTTGATGAAACCAGAGTTGGCAATTGGGAGAGCGATTTGAAGCGTCTGATGGTCAGTGCCCAATTAATCGGTGAGATCAACGGCTATAATCCAGATAATCTTTATAAGATATTGCAGAATACTGCCAAGGCTTATGAAGACGGAATTAATGATGCGGCTGGTCAAAAGCTGCTCGACCGTTTTTACGCCTCATACAGCATCAATGATTTCTTTAATACAACCAGTGATGATAAGCAATTAGTCAAGATTTTGAAGAAAATTGCGGATAAGGCACCAAAGAATAATTCAGATAAAGTAGTTAAAAAGTTTACGACTGAAGAAAATGGCAAGCTGGTCTTTAAAGAAAATCCACCACGTGCTAGACGGATTTCTGATCAAACTTATCAGGAATTAGTTAGTGCGATGGAAGAGTACCAAAAGAAGCTTTCACCTGATGTAAAGGTGCTGTTGAGCAGTTTTGAACTGACTGACATTATTCGTTACAGCGTAGGTGTTGGTAGCTTTGGTACACGCTGCTATCTGGTTTTACTGACAGGTAGAGACGGTAGTCACTTGGTTTTGCAAATCAAAGAAGCAATGCCATCTAAGTATGATTTGTCTAATTTGTCTGTGGCAGAAGCTAAACAGCAAGGTTATGAAGAAGGGCGCCGTGTAATCACCGGTCAAAGCATCTTGCAAACCTTCTATGATCCATTCTTGGGTTATACTGAAGCAGGAGGCCGCAGCTATTATGTGCGTCAATTCAGAGATATGAAGGACTCAATTGATACCACTAAGCTGGATGAAGAAAGCTTTGAAGCTTATGCGACGCTTTGTGCCTTCATCTTGGCCCGAGCTCATTGTCAAAGTCCAACGGCAGCAATGATTTATGGCTACTTGCAAGAAAGTAAGCAATTTGATAAGTGTATGGCTGATTGGGCTGTCGCTTATAGTAAGCAAGTAGAACAAGATTACGAAGCTTTTACGAAGTATCTGCGCGGTGAATATGACAGTAGACTGAGGAGGAAGAGAAAATGACTAATACTAATTTAGTAGTAATTGACTTGGGTTCCAACTCGGTCAGAATGCAGATTTCACAAATAGACGATTATGGTGGCTATACAGTCATGGGTTACTTTAGAGAGTATGTCCGTTTGTCTGAAAATATGGGCAAAGAAATGACGCTTAAAGAAGAACCAATGAACAGAACGATTCAAGCTTTGAAAGACTTTAAAACCAGATATACGCAATATGATAATGTGGTCGTCAAAGCGGTAGCAACGGCTGCAGTTCGCGGAGCAAAGAACCAAGCGGAATTCTTAAAACGAGTAAAAGATGAAGTTGGACTGGACTTGCAGGTGATCTCAGGTAGTACCGAAGCATACTTGGACTACATTGGCGTAGTTAATACCTTGCCGGTCAGAAACGGCATTATCATGGATTGTGGTGGTGCTTCAACGGAGCTGATTTGGGTTCAAAATGGTGCCTGCAAAGAACGGGTAAGTATTCCAGTCGGTTCAGTCGTTTTGTCGCAAAACTATAACTTAGCTGATACCATTTCAGCTAGTGATTTGTATAGCGCAATGAATGCGGCAGGGCAGAAAATTTCAACGGTGCGCTGGCTAGGACAAGTGCATAATTTGCCATTAATTGCACTTGGCGGTAGCAACCGGACAATCGCGAAGATTCACCGACGAGAGGTTACTGATGAAGTTGATGAGTTGCCTGACATTCACGGGATGCACTTGCCACCACACTATATCTTTAACTTGATTAGTAAATTGATCGCCATGAATAAAGATGAACGGATGAAGATTCCTGGTTTAGCCAAGCATCGAGCAGACGTGATCGTTGGTGGTTTGATCCCGATTAGCTTAGTATTGCGTAACTTGCAGGTTAGTGAAGTGATCTTTTCTAACTGCGGTTTGCGTGAGGGTATTTTGTTTGAATACTTGCGTAAAAATAGAAAAGAATAATTTATCAATCCAAGACAGTTGTCTTGGATTTTTTGGATAGAAAGCATAAGGAAAAACTATAGATTTTCATTTACAATAGATATTGGTAATGTATAAATCTTGATGGCAAATTATAGTTAATCAATCGAAAGAAAGGACCAAATAATATGCCATACGGATACATTACCAAATTAGGTGATAAATTAACTCGTGAACACGTTCGCTACAACAACAGATACGGAATCGCTATTGCAGCCGACATTTACTACGCAAAAGATATAGATAAAAATGCTAAATACCCTGCTTTGATTAATGAAGGGCTTGAAATTAGAGAAATCGATTTTCAAAACCGTGCCAGTCTAGAAAAGGCTTTTGCAGGGATTGATACCTTTGTTTATGTCGCAAGTAAAACCTACTCTGTCTTTGATCGAGTGGGCGAGCTAGAAAATGTCTTGGCTGCGATGAAGACCAATGGTATTAAGAATCTTGTGGCGATGAGCTTTATTGCAGATCAAGAAGATAACCCATTTGTGATGTCACCATTCTACGGTTATTTGCCAAGACGACTTGCAGGTACTGATCTTAATTATGCAATTGCTAAAAACAGTTTGTATGCTGATCCATTAGTGCCATGCTTGCCAGAATTAATCGAGAGAAAAGGTTTGATCTACCCAGTAGGTAAGCAAGCCATGAGTTTTATTACCTTGGAAGACTCAGCTGAAGCAATGGCTACCATGGCACTTAATAAAGATGTTTTAAATAGCAGAAGAACGTACTTGCTAACTCAAAGGCGTTCTTACACCATGCCAGAACTTGGTGCAATGAGAAAGACATCAGCTCCTGGTCAGTTATCAATTGACGATTTAAGAAATGCGGAAAATTACTTGGAAGTAAAATAAGCAGATAAATTTAAGATCTCGACAAAAAGTCGAGTTTTTTTAATATAAAAAGTTTTTAAAGCAGGTTGTTACTAAATATTTTATAAAAAATAAACTATCTCTGCCTCACTCATTAACATACCTAAACAAACTTACAAAAACTAAAAAAGTAACCGTTCAAAAGTACTCATTCTTGCTGACTTACTAAAAATAAGCTATATTTGAATTGAACAGAATTAATTAAAGACTTAGTTGCGGATAGTAATACTGTCGTAGCTGGCGCACGTCATGAAGATCATATTATTAAGTTAGATAATGTTAAGGCTGTTCACATGGATCTTCATTCAAGCGTTGATGATTTAGCTAAATTAATGAAAGGCAGAGATGCTGTTTACTTCACCGCTGGTTCACGTGGTAAAGATCTGCTTCAAACAGATGCATATGGTGCTGTAAAGACCATGCAAGCAGCAAAGAAGCTTGGTATTGAAAGATATATCTTAGTTCAATCTTTACTTTGGAACCTGACAAGTGGCATATCGATGGCTTGGATCAAATATTAGATTATACCATTGCCAAGTACTTTGCAGATAACTTCTTAGTAAACCAAAGTGATCTTAAATATACTATTTTGCAACCAACTAACTTAACTGAGGAAAAGGGTACAGGTAAGATAAGTCTAGATGTAACTGGAGTAACTTCTAACCCAATTCCTGATGTACAAAGACATTGGCTGAAATCCTCAAGCATGATAATACTATTGGTAAGGTTATCATGATGAAGTCTGGCGATATACCAATTGATGAAGCTTTAGCCAGTGTTAAGTAAAGTAACTAAAAAGCATCCCTAAATTTGGGATGCTTTTTTTGTACAATAATTTTTTAGTTCATCATTTTATTCAAAGAGATCATTTCTAATAAAGTTTGAGCAGTAGAACTACCTTCATTACCACCCTTTAAGCCAGCTCTTTGCCAAGCTTGTTCAATATCATCAGTTGTTAAAATTCCAAATGTGACAGGTATCTTGGTTTCCAAATTAATTTGCATAATTGCACTTGTAACATTTTGAATAATCATACTGTAGTGATCAGTTTCACCCCTGATCACAGCACCTAAAGTCATGATGCCATCATATTTATCACTAAGCATAATCTTTTTAGCGGTAAAGCCGATTTCAAAAGCACCAGACACCCAATAAACATCAATATTCTTTTCGTTTACTCCAAATTGCTTAAGGGTAGCCAATGCACCGTCAACTAAATGATGGGTAACAATCTCATTAAACTTTGAGGCTACAATAACAATCTTTACATCATTATTTTTAAAATTACCTTGGATAAATTTTCTGATGAAGAAAAGCAAAAACTAGCTGATATGCAAGAGCAATTTAAAGCTGCTCAAAAAGAAGAGCCTGCAAATTTGAGGGAGCATTTGCCAGCTATCAACGAGGTTCATTATAAAGGCTTTTTGAGTGATATAGCTGTCTTTTTAATTACTTTCTTCATAGTTGCTGATTTTTGCTATGATCTGCATTTATCGTTTTCATATTATATTTTTAGACCAACAAAAACTGTAGCAATTATGGATTTTATGCTATTAGTGGATTTATCTCTTTTTCCAGTGATGACCAAATGGATCATGGCTGAAACATCGACTTTTGCAGTAGTGAACTTTGGTGTTGTCTTTTTAATTGCAAAAGTAGTTGAAATTCTGACTCAATATTTTGGGGCAAAAGAGACGGTGAAGGATTCACAAATAATGCGAATTGTTATGAATAAATCATTTGTAATACGAAGCGTATTTGATCTAGTTATTAATATTATTTTGATAATCATGTCTCTTTATATTCCAAGAGTAGCAATGATTTTGTATCTGATTATTCCAGTGATTTCATTTATTTTCCCTAATCGAATTAGATTAACCAATAAAGATTAATATTCAAGACACTTTTTAAGAAGTGTCTTTTTGTTTTAGGTCGAATTATTAGTACTTTTAAGAAAAAGATGCTACAATCAAAGAAAGCGGTTTAAAGGAGGCTTTATATGAAATATACCAAAACAAAAGAAATTTTAAATCAAGCAGTTGCGGATTTAACTCAACTTATCATGATTACTCGTCAACAGCATTGGTACATGAGAGGTCCAAACTTTTTGAAACTTCACCCATACCTCGACGATGTTATGGACGAGCTTGATGAACAAAGAGATTTAATTTCGGAAAGATTAATTACCATTGATGGGTCACCTTATTCAAGTTTATCTGAAGTATTGAAACATACTAAACTAGAAGACAAGCCTGGGGAATGGGGCATTTCGACTAAAGATAGATTCAAGACCATTATTGCCGGCTATCGCTATTTAGATAAGCTTTATGAAGAAGGAATTAAAGCTAGTGATGAAGAAGGGGACTACGGTAGCAACGATATTTTGACTAGCTGTCATACGGATATCGAAAAGAGAATCTGGATGATGCAAGCTGAGATTAATGAAGCTCCTGAAATCGATAAGTAACTAATGAAATTTAATTCTTTACAAGACACTTATACGTTAAACAATGGTGTTAAGATACCGATCATTGGCTTTGGTACTTGGCAAACGCCAGATGGTGAAGTTGCTAAGGAATCAGTTTTAGCAGCTTTAAATGCTGGCTATCGTCACATTGATACTGCCAAGGCCTATGGCAATGAAGATAGTGTTGGTGAAGCAATTCAAAAGAGTGGCATTAATCGTCATGAATTGTTTATCACTACTAAGCTATGGAATGCTGATCACGGCTATGACAAGACTAAGAAAGCAATTGATCAAAGTTTGCTTGACTTAAAGCTTGACTACCTTGACATGTATTTGATTCACTGGCCAAATCCAGCTAACATGCGCGACAACTGGGCTGAATTAAATTCAGAAAGTTGGAGAGCTATGGAAGAAGCTGTCAAAGCTGGTAAGATTCGTGCCATTGGTGTTTCTAACTTTAGAAAGCGTCACCTTGATGCATTGATGGAAAATGCTGAAATCAAGCCTGTCGTTAACCAAATTTTCTTAAACCCAAGTGACTTACAACCTGAGGTTGTTGCTGAAAATAAGAAATACGATATGCTTAACGAAGCCTACAGTCCACTTGGTACAGGTGGTTTGTTAGGTAACGATGTAGTTAAAGGAGTTGCCGCAAATTATGGCAAGTCTCCAGCACAAGTTTTGATTCGTTGGTCATTACAACATGGTTTCTTACCACTTCCTAAGTCAGTTCACCCAGAATACATCAAGGCAAATGCAGAAGTATTTGATTTTGAAATTAGTCCTGAAGATATGGTTAAGCTTGATGGATTACATGGTGTAGCTGGTTTGGCTAATGATCCAGATAAAGTTAACTTCTAATAGATAAAGAAAAGAATTAATCCGTCATTTGGATTAATTCTTTTTTAGTGTCTTGATTAAATTTTTAGTAGCTGCATTGCTTTTATCGTTATAGATAATGCCAAATTGGGTGTTGCAATTCCAGTTGAAACTTTTTGATTTAAGTAAGGGATGCGCGATTTGCCAGTCCTCCGCAGAACAAAGAATCCAGTTGTTAGACACGCATTTATTAAGTATATTCATATCAAAACCAGGGATAGTCTTGGTATGAATTTTAGGATTTTGCTCTAAGAAAGCTCTAGCCTTATCAAAGCAACTGTCTGATCCGAAAGATCATTTAAAGTAATTTGGTCTTTTTTAGATAAAGAATTAGTAACCGTAATTGAAAGCTTTAATGGTGTCTCGTTTAATTTAAGAGCTTGTAAATGATATTTCTTTAATACCTGATCATTATAAACAGATGAAACTAAATCGAAAACTTCACCGATACCGGAAAGAAATTCATTGTAGTCACCTAGTGCACAAGCACAAGGGATAAAATCAAAAGTTAATTCAGGATGCTTTTTACCAATTTCAATCCATAAATTGTTAGTTTTTACGCCTGTAGCAAGTGGACCAGCACCAATTTTGATGACTTGTTTTTGATTAGATGCAGTTTGAACACGATCAATAGACTGATTGTAGGCCTCAACCAGTTTCATTGCATCTTGATAAAACGACTCACCAGCCTTGGTTAAATATACGACATTGTGCGTTCGATCAAATAATTTTACTTTGATCTTATCTTCTAGAGCATTGATTTGCTTGATTATGAGATTAACAAAGCATTGGCAGCCTTATTAAAACTACGATCATTTGCAACTTCAATAAAGGTTTTTAATTGGTCGTCCATATTGATCCCTCACTTAAAACTTTTAGTTAATAACTACTAACATTTTACTACTTCCTCATGTTTATTATTTATATTAAAACATAGTTACTAAAAGTAAGTATTAGGAGACAAATACATGGATTTCTTAAAAGCAAACTCAAATCGTTATTCAGTTCGTAGTTTTTCAGACAAAGATGTCGACGATAAAATTCTAACTAATATTGTTAAACAGGCTCAACAAGCTCCTTCTTGGGCAAACGCACAACCATGGAAAGTATGTATTGCAAAAGTTGACACTCTTGATCGAATTAAAAGAGTATACCACAACAATAATATTAAAGGATTAGCGGGAGATTCAGACTTCTATACTATGCACCGCAATCAGTAGGGAAATTTTGCTAGAAGAAATATGGCAGGCTGGAATAATGATTTTAGTCATTTCTTGATTAATAATAGAGTTAATTTTGGCGAAATTTCTGACAAACTATTTGATGCACCTGCTGTTGCTTTTTTGACCATTGAGGAATTTAATCCATGGTCGTTTATGACTTAGGAGCTTTTGGTCAAACATTAATGCTAGCAGCAAGTAATCAAGGTCTGGCAACTATGACAGCTTATGAATTTGTCAAATATCCAGATGTTCTACGTGCCAACATGCCAATTCCTGATAATGAAATTATTGGTATGTGAATCGGTATTGGATATATTGGCGATGGTAAAGTAAATGGCTTTCATTCAACTCGTGCTAATACTGATGATGTTTTAAAGATATTAAAGTAAATAAGTAATCACAGCTTCTTTTGTAGATAAATCATATCTACTAATTGTTTTCCGGCTTCAAAGATTGGATGGTCGTAATTATCAACGAAAAAGTTTCGTTTGCGGCCACTAACTTTGAAGCCAATTTTTTTGTAAAAAGGTAGGGTGAGGGGACTGTCGCCGGTACCTACTTGGAGAATGTCAAAATCGTTTTTATATTTTTGCTCAATGAATTCTACAAGTTTTTGCGCATAGCCTTGATGTTGGTATTTAGGATCGGTGGCTAAATTTTTAAGCTCCAATACTTTGTTGCCTTCATCGGTGACGACGCATTCTGAAATGGCAATATTATCTTCGAATAATACGTACATTTTTCCACGATTAAGATATTTGTCTACCATGCTTTCTTGTTCGTCAGCTAAAAGAAGTAGTGAGAGATATTGCTTTTTGTTGTTTGTAATTTCTTTAATCATCATAGTTACTAAGATAGCATCATTTCGTGCAAAAAAATACATGATTCTGCAGAACAGAACCATGTATTTTTTTAGATCAATTATATCAATTACTTTTCACTAATTACGTCAGCAACATGCTTACCTGAGAAGAAGCAGTAACCAGCTTTAGTACCAGGCATGTTAGGACCGTAAGTATCACCAATCAACATACCAGCTGCATCGTTACTAACAGCATACAAGCCCTTAATTGGAGCACCATCTAGGTCAAGAACTTGATTATCAAGGTTGATCTTCAAGCCACCCATATTACAGAAGGCACCAACACCTTGTTTAATGACGTAAACTGGACCTTTTTCTACAGGGATCATGAATTTAGCATTCATGCCGAAGTCTTCATCTTTGCCAGCATGAGCTTGTTCATTGTAGTGTTTAACAGTTGCAGGTAAGTCAGGCAAGTTAAGTTTCTTAGCCAATTCTTCAATATTGTCAGCCTTTGTTAAGTATTTAGGATTCTTTGCTAATTCATCATCAATTTCTTCTTGCAAGTGTGGCAACTTAGTATCGTGATAGTCGTAAGTACCCATTGGCTTGTAAAGAGAATCATTTTGTAAGTGATCAACAGTAGCTTGGTCTAAGATAGTGTAGAATTCGTTTTGAGTGAAGAGGGCATTACCGGCTTCAGCAAAGTTATCGACTACTTCTTCGTTAACAAATCTCTTACCAGTTTCATTTACCCAAAGAAGTAATTGTTGGTTAGCAGCACCGTTTAATTCATCGTAACGGTAAACGTAGATTGGACGGTATGGATCTTTGATGTAACCGCCGAAGAGCATTGCCATACCCATTGCATATCTTTGTGCACCGGCATTCCAAGCTAAGCTTAAGCCATCACCAGTATTTTTGTTTGAGTTAACTGGGATTAATTGATTTGCATCATAGTTAGTGTAGTCAGCGATCAGCTTCTTGTTGTTCAAGTAACCACCAGTTGCTAAGATAATGTGCTTACCGTTAACAGTAGAAACTTCATTGTTTTCAAGATTCTTCAATTCAACACCAGTAACTGCACCATTTTCAGTGATTAACTTGGTTACTTCGGTTGAGGTAACGATGTCGGCACCATTTTCTTTAGCCTTTGGTGCTAAAACTTTGTTGATAACGGCATCCCCACGACACTTAAATAGGTGCCAAGTTCTGGCACCACTACCTAAAGGTTCAACGTCAAAGTATTCAACACCTAAATCTTTCAACCATTTAATAATAATATCTGCTGAACCATCAATGTATTGCTTCCAAGTATTGGTATCAGCCTTATAGTGAGAATAGTTTAATTCTTCGTTTAAAGCTGCTTCTTTAGTTAAATGATAGTCAGCATGTTTCTTTTGCATGAATGAATCAACGGCAAAAGCACCTTCGATGTAATTACCGCTACCACCTAAATTATGACCTTTTTCAACTACTAAAACTGATTGGCTGTTGTGTGCAGCTTCATAAGCAGCGACAAGTCCACTAGCACCGCCGCCGATGATAATAACATCATAATTGTTCTTTAAACTCATAATTAAAACCTCCACAGCTTTATTGTTTGCGCTTACATTATAGATAGAATCAGTTGTATAAAGAAGGTATGGTAAATAATATAAAAACTCGTTCTTTGCAAGAGGAGATGAAAGTAATGACTAAATCAAACAATGATTTTGAAGATATAGCTAGATGGCGTATGGATTTTTGCCGTGAGTCTGGAGTAACGATTAATGATGAAGAATATTTTATCGATAAAGTCCAAACTTATGGCTACCGTGAAATTATTTATCAGTATCTTGACCATTTTATTGAAAACGATAGCGAGAAGGTTAGACCAAATACAACTTTTGAAGAAATATATGCTTTTTATCAACTAGATCAGAGATTAAAAAATGAAGCATTAATTGACTTGCAACTATTTGAACAAACATTTAAAGCTACACTAATCGATATAATAGAGTTGTACGTAGCGCACTAAAAGCTAAAAAGTTCAATTTTTATCAAGAGTCTAGATTAAAACTCGAGGATCTTTTAAAAGAAAAACATGTTATGCAGACGGGAAGAGTAATCAGACGTGGTGAATTAAGAAGTAGAATTCGTCGAATTAAAGAAAATTATCTTGAACCGTTCGATGGATATAATTACTTGTACAGTAGTGAAATTACCACATGGGTTCTAATAAAAGAAATGTCATTTGGCGTTGCTTGCAACTTTTTCTTTTTGTTGCACCATAAACAGCAAGCAATAATTTTAAAGCGAGTTTTTAAGAATGACTTGTCACTTGCTGATTTTGAAAAGGTCATCGAGTCCATGCGATATTTCAGGAATCGTGCCGCACACAATTATTCACTGCTGATAATAAAGAATAGTGATGATGAATTTTTATACAATACAGTGTACAAATCACTTTTACGTTTAAAAAATCAAGAACCGGCAAGACGTATGAAGAGCAATTTTAAAGATATTATCAATAAGTATTTGGAAGAATATCTTAAAGAAAAGAATTATTTGCCATCTTTAGATCAATTAAAATTGTCGGATTTACTAAAAGACGATGCCTATGAAAATGGCTGCATCGATTGGAATGCACGAGGTTAATGCATCAATTATCAGTTGTTTTTGCAACTGTTTTAATTATTTTTTATAAAAAAGCATAAATATTAAGCCTACAAGAATTGCACTAAAAAACGTCAATTGATGAAGTAAACCGTAAAAGTTAGATACTTTTGCGTTTTTTTAATTCAAGCAATAACCTCTTAAATTTAATAACTTTTATAAAAAGACTTATAATTGAGTTAAATATAAGTAATAGTTTTAGAAGGCAGGGATTTATATGTGGCAGTCGATTGTTTTCGGAATTATTCTAATAGTGCTTGGTTTGAGCGAAGTTCGTTCAATCCTTCATTTTGCTTGATATAATTCAAACCGTAAAAAAGTTATTAATGACTCTTTGATTATTTACTCTGTATAGCTTTTAGCATTTTATTTATTATCTTTGGCTTGAGTATGATTTTAGGCACAACGACAATCACACATTTCAGTCACACCGCTTATGTGATTATTGGTATTTGCTTGATCATTATTTCAATTTTGGTGTTTGTCCGTGGACGTAAAATTAGTAATAGCCTTAAAAAAGAAGACGAGCCCCACTTCCAAGCAATGCAAGCTTATTGGATCGCAGCACTTGTTTTAATTAGTGGGATTGTTAGTTTATTTATATAAAAAAGAAAGTCAGAGCATTCAAAAACTGTTCTGACTTTTTCTTTGCAAAAATTAATAACCAGCAAGCCAAAAAATGATCTCTCAAAAAAATAATTAAATAATTTTCGTTTGCTAATATAAAACATGTTTTTCTTATCTTTTTAAAAGTTTTTCTCGACAGCGTTTATTTGCACTTGAAGATAAAAATAACGTCAATTCTTCATAAATGTGAAAGCGGTATAAATGCTTTAATAACAGTATTTTAAGCCGTTGATTGCACCCGAAAATAGTGCTAATTTAGTGCTGATCAGAAATGAAGAAGAACGAGAGGAAAACAAAATGACTAAAATTTATACAGATTACTTCCTTGATGAAGAAGACTTTGACAAAAATCATTTTCACTACAAAAAGCTCAGCATCCCTGATGGTGTTGAAGCTAAGCCTTTAGCAGTGCCACCTGTATTGAAGCCAGATAAAGTATCAGGCAACGATGTTTGGTACACGATTGAATCAATTGAAAGTAAGGTTCAATTGCTGCCAGGTAAAGCAACTAAGACCTGGGGTTACAATGCACCTATTCTTGGTAAAACAATGGTTTTAAAGAGAGGGCAACATGTTCACGTTAAACTAAAGAACAGTTTGCCAGAACTTACTACTTATCACTGGCACGGCATGGAAGTCCCAGGTCCAATCACAGATGGTGGTTGCCACGCACCAGTATATCCAGGTGAAGAAAAAGAGATTGAATTCACTGTTAACCAACCAGCAGCTTTAACTTGGCTTCACGCTCATCCATGTCCATCAACTGCCGCTCAAGTTTGGATGGGCTTAGCAATGGGAGTGGTTGTTACAGATGACCAAGAAGCAAAGTTGCCAATTCCAAAGAACTATGGTGTTGATGAGTTCCCAGTAATTCTGCAAGATCGTACTTACCACAAAGATAACCAACTAGATTATCGTGCTGATTATGATGCAATGGGCATCTTGGGTGAAACTCCATTGATCAATGGTACGATTCGTCCTTATATTAATGTCACTACCCAAAAGGTAAGATTATTATTCTTAGGTGGATCAAATAGACGTGAATGGCGTTTGCACTTTGACGATGATATTGTAATGACGCAAATTGCTGGGGATGATTCCTTCTTGCCACATCCAGTTAAAATGACTAAGATCATGGTTACGCCTGGTGAAAGACTTCAAGTGGTGGTTGACTTCTCAGGCTATCATGAAGGTGATGTCGTAAATCTTTATACTGATGACTTTAAACTCATTGAATTTAGAATTCATAATTTTGAAAAAGACGATTCTGTCATTCCTGACACTTTGTTTGAACCCAAATTACCAGAAGTCGATCCAGATTTGACTGTTCGCAAAGTTACCATGGATGAACACAACATGATGAATAACAAGCAATTCTCAATGCAAAGAATCGATATGAAGCAAAAGGTAGGGCAAGCTGAATACTGGGATGTAACTAACACTAATACTAAGGAACATGGTATGATTCACCCATTCCACATTCATGGCACCCACTTCACAGTTGTTTCAAGAAATGGACATGAACCATTTCCAAATGAATATGGTTATAAGGACACTATTCCAGTTCGTCCTGGTGAAACGGTTCGCTTAAGAGTCGAATTTCCACTTCTTGGTGTGTTCATGTATCACTGCCACATCATTGAACATGAAGATGCCGGAATGATGGCGCAAATTGAAATCTTTGATCCAGATCATTCTAAGAAATACCACTTAATGGATATGGAGACTTTGACTAAAGCCTTCGCGGAAGAAAAAGGCATTAAGCCAGAGGATGTTTGGATGCCAGGTATGGATACCGAAGGCTGTGGTATGGATGATGCAACAACGGGGGCTAGTCAAAAATGATGAGTGATAATATTGGGGTAAAATTGTTTTTCGTGATTTTATATGCCGCGATGGCATATTTCACTTTCACAGGCAATATGATGATGGGGATGTATTTGATGGCTGGAGGGATGCTATTATCAGCTCTCTTGTCGTTAGTTAGTTCACTTGCTAAATCTAAGAAATAAAAAGGTTGATAGTTAAAATAATAGAAAAGGCATAATTCTTAAAAATGTAAGAATTATGCCTTTTTCTATATAGCAATGGTAAAGAAATAATATAGCTTATTTCTTCACTTTGTCTATTATACAAAATAAAAGTAAGGAGTTGATATTATGACTATGGAAAAAGAAAAGATAAGTCAAGTAAACTTTAAAATGCCAGAGAAAGATAAGAAAGAAGTAACTGCTATATTTAAATATTATGGTTTGGACTTAAGCACAGGAATTAAAATGTATTTGAAAGAAGTTCAGCATACAAAGAGTATTCCTTTAACTTTAAAGCCAGTGACGGAATTAGATAGAGCTATAGCAGAGGCAGATCGTGGTGACTTTGCAGGCGAGTTTGATTCACTTGAAGATTTTAATAAGGCTTTTGATAAGGAAATAAAGAATGAAAATTAAATACACTCCATCATTTATTCGATCTGCTAAAAGATACAGTAAGAAAAATTATCCAATGGATGAAGTGAAGAAATGTGTTGCAGCAATTGTCAAGAATGATAAAAAGTTTCTTGTAAAGCATGAAGATCATTCTTTATCAAAAAATGTTAGAGAATTACATATAGACAGGCAATATAACGATGATTGGTTAATGTATTACCGATTTAATAAAAAACAAAGCAACTTGAACTTATTTTACATAATAATTAATATTGTAATTCCTATTTGATAAACAAATATCTTAAAATCATCAAAATCCATAAGTGAGCAGGGTAGATGATATAGAAGAAATATTTGGTATTTACCACGTTGACCATTATAAAGCCAAATAAATGGCAATACAGAGATCATCATCCATTCGCTATCAAAAGTTAATGCAGAGTATAAACCTGTTTTGGTTTGAATTCCTGTCATCACGGCTTTAATGAATAAGAGCAAACACCAAACGAAGATGCCGATTGATTGAGCCGTAGGCTTGTGATAGCCAAAGTAGAAGATGAGGTTAGAAAGCAGGCTGAGGAGTTGCTTGAGCGGGTGGGGATGCAAGATTATGAAAATTCCTATCCAAGAGAATTATCCGGTGGTCAAAAGCAAAGAGTTGCGATCGTTAGAGCGATGGCCATGAATCCTAAGATTTTACTTTTGGATGAAATCACTGCATCCCTCGACCCCGAAATGGTTCGCGGCGTGCAAGAAATCATCGAGCATTTATCAAACCGAGACCATATGACCATGATCGTCGTTACTCACCAAATTAATTTTGCTGAGAACATTGCGGATGAAGTGCTCTTCCTTGAAGATGGCAGAATTCTTGAAGATACACCAGGAAAAGATTTCTTCAAGAATCCACAAACAGCCCGTGCGCGTGAATTCTTAGATAGTATGGACTTCTAATGGAGGACGCAAATGAAAGATAAGAATATTTTTAATTGGATCATTAGCGTTCTAGCCATCATTTTAGTCGTCGTTTCTGCTTATTTTGGCTTTACGCAAAAAGGACTAAATAGTGGTACTTCAGCTAGTCGCTGGAGTAGTCAAAATGGTGTTTCTAAAATCAAACGTCGTGGTTATATCAGAGTGGCCGTTTAGAGTGCACCAATTAAGTCGGCTAGTCAGTTGAAGAATAAAAAGTTGATCGTCACTAAGGGTACGACTGCAGAAAATTACTTCATAAAGCAAGGCAATGTCAACTTGTTAAAATTTGACTCAAAGACGCAGCAATTCAACGCGCCTAAAAATGGTCGCGGGGCAGCGTTGGCCGATGATAACTCATACCTCTATGCTTGGGTAAAGCAAAATCCTAAGTACACTGTTGGTATTAAGAGTATTGGACCTAAGCAATACATCTCGCCAGCTGTCAAGAAGGGGAACCGCTCACTACTTCGCTGGGCTAATCGAGAAATTACCAAGTTAAATAAGGAAAGCTTCTTTGTCGAAGATTACAACAAGGAATTAAGACAATACTTTGGTAAGGATATCAAGCCAACAGATATTATTTTGAAGCAGGGTAAGTAAACTAAAAGGGAATACACCAATTAATTTGGTATATTCCTTTATGTATGGTGTGCTAATCTAATCATAAGAAGATTTTGAAAGGAAGATTTATGACTACGATTTATTTAATGCGCCATGGCCAGACTTACTTTAACTTATGGCATAAGATCCAGGGTTGGGTTGATTCGCCTTTGACTGAAGAAGGGATTAACCAAGCAAAAGAAATGGGCCGCTATTTTAAAGAAAACAACATTCATTTTGATAAAGCTTATGCATCAACTGCTGAAAGAGCATCTGATACTTTGGAACTTGCTACAGATCATCAACTGCCTTATAAACGTTTAAAGGGATTGAAGGAAGAATACTTCGGTTCATTTGAAGCAGAAGATGAGCGTTTGAATCCACCTGTTCCTTATGGTGACTTCTTCGTGAAGTATGGTGGAGAAAGTACAGATCAGGTTCAAAAGAGAATGCTTGATACGATGACGAAGATTGGTAGAGAAAACAAAGAAAATGAAAACGTCCTAGTGATTTCTCATGCAGGTGCAATCTTTAACTTTCTTGTCGCCGTTGGTATCGATATTGAAAAGGTCTTTAAAATTGGTTTTACCAATGCATCAGTTGCTAAGATTGAGTTTAAAGATGATCAATTTAAACTGATTTCAATTATCAATAAAAAGGCCGATCAGTTTGAAGAAACTCAAATTTAATTAATAAAGAGATAAAAGGGATAGAAATATGTTATTGAGTATCTTTAGTGACGGAAATTGGCTTTTCCCACTTTTAGTTCTTTTAGCTTTATTAGGAACTGGAGAATATATAGCTAAAAAGAAAAATATGCCGAAGATCGACAAAATCATCAATATTACTGGCTATGTAGTAATGATCGGTTTGCTGATTATCTATTGGATCTTGTATTTTATTACACCCAAAGATGTATCACTATATAATGTTTTGTTAGTAACGATACTTACATTTTATATTGTCAGTGATAAAGTATTAGAACATTTCAAAGATCGATTAAAGTCGAAATATGGAAAATTAAAAGTTACAATTTCAACTATTTATATCTTGCTTATTGTTGCACTAATTTTTGTCGGTTCCCGCTTTTTTTAGCCGGATCACATTTTTCTATGGTAGGCTGGATTATCACTGTAATCATCGCGTTTATTTTTGGAGTAGTGGCCTTCATAGGTGAAAGCCACAATAATTAAGAAAAAGAGTCAGTACAAAAATACTGACTCTTTTCTGTTATATAAAATTTATTTATCTTCTGTAGTTTCTTTGCTCATTCTCTTAAGTTGCTTTTGCGCAGACACTTGTCTGCATTTTTCTTTAACGCCAACTGCTTGCTTAATCTTAGGACATTTTCTGAGAATACTCATTCGATAACCCAGAGTAGTAGCTACAGTCAATACCCAAACAAACCATTCAGTATGCCAAAACATAAAGACGGCAGTAGACGCCTCCTTAAGCAAATCGATTGCTAGATCGGATGAGACAGATTCGGTGTTCACATGTTTGCCAAAATAAATTTGGATTCCGATATTAATCACAAAAATGAAAATCCAACCGACTAAGTATGGCCAATTTCTCTTAATTTTGATTATCGGTCTACCATATTTATCAGTTTCACCATTGTCTTGAATACTTATACCGCGTGCTTGCAGCCAACCGATGAATACACCAAGGATTAAAAGCAAAACAGTTAGTAAAATTTTTTGCCCATTCATATCCTTATCAATGGATAAAAGCATCATGATCAAAGAATAGACTGGCAGAATCACCATTTCTTTGCGCGTGATCTTTTCGTATTCGAAAGTACCCTTAATAAATGGACGCAGTAACAAAATAAGTAAAATTATTAGCCACATTTTTTCCTCCACGTGTATAATGAACTAAAAATATTATAGTAAAAAGATATCGAAATGAGGGATAGATTTTGAGAATCAACGTTTTACAACATACACCTAATGAAGGTCCAGGTTCAATTGAAAAATGGGCTAATGAACACAACGCCGAATTTTACGTATATCATCCAGCTACTTTTGGCAAGTTGCCAACTGCAGATGAAACCGACATGTTGGTAATCTTGGGCGGACCAATGAGTCCTAACGACGACTTCCCATGGATCAAGCAAGAAAGAGAATTAATCAAGGAATTAGCCAAAGAACACAAGCCAATGTTCGGTGCTTGCTTTGGTGCACAACAAATTTCCATGGCCTTTGGCGGTGAAGTTTCAGATGCTAAATACAAGGAAGTAGGTTGGGCTCCTGTATATTTGAAGAATCATGAAATTCCAGGCATCCCTGACAAGTTGACTGCTTTGCACTGGCACCAACAAATGTTTTCAATTCCAGAAGGTGGCAAGTTGTTGTTCTCAAGTGACTTGCTTGAAAACCAAGGCTTTTTATTAGGCGACAACATCGTCGGTTTGCAATTCCACTTTGAACCAATGGAAGACAACTTACGTGAAATTGCCATTAATGATAGTTCATACCCAGATGATAACAACGCTTTGAAGCAAAACGCTAGTGAGATCATTGCACATGGTGTGCCAGCAGAAAACAAGGATGTAATGTTTGCAATTTTGGATTACATTACTAGATAGTACTTGAAGGAGATATTTTCTATGACTAAAATTGCAATTATTGCGAACAATAGGGAAAAACGCAGAACGTATTTAAGAAATTGCGAGAAGCAATTGAAGCTTCGAGTGTTCTCCAAATTGATGATAAAAATCCTGATATAGTTATTGCCATCGGTGGCGATGAAACCTTGATGTCAGCTTTTCATAAGTATTTTGATCAGATCGATCATATTGGTTTTGTTGGTATTCATACTGGTCACCTAGGTTTTTTTATACTTGGCATGAATTAACAATTGAGGAAATCATCGAAACTTTGAGCCAAGATAAGATTCCGATGATCGCAGATCCTCTCGTTCAAGCTACTGTAACGCTTGAAAATGGAGAAGAGACTGTCTTAACAGGTTTAAATGATATTACTTTTAGTAAGTAATATCATGTGTTTTTAAAAAAGACAACTGCCTGTTTGATTCATGAATGAGGCCAATAAAAAACGCGCCGGAACTAAATTCTGGCGCATTTTTATTATTTAAGTTAGCGTTGATACAAAACTCTGACTTTCATACCAGCGTCGAAGATGCCAACTACCGCACTGCAAAGAGCAACAATAAATAAACTTACTATCCAACCAATCAAGTTCATTTTATTAATTGAATTCTACTGGGGCTTGTTGAAGGTAATGGCAATAGTGATACCGATATAGAAGAGAAGCATCCCGCCATACAAACAAGAAATCGCAAACAATGAATTAGCTTCTTTTTCACTAATAAACTTCAATGAGACAGTGATCAGGCTCAGGCCAAACAAAATAAAGTAGTGAAGATAGATTAATAAATTACCAGTTTGTCCGGTCTTCTTTTCTTCAATTAAGTGATCGAACTCTGCGATGTAAGCAAAGAATAAGCTAGCAACAGTAAAGAAGACAAAAATTGAGTTAATTGAGGAATTGCTTGGCTTAAAGTAATCAGCAATACCAATGATCGTCTCACCAAACGTAATAATGATCAGCAAAGTCAATCTTTCAAGTAAGTGAGAGAAGATAATCGGATGCTTCTTAGTATATTTACCTGTAAAGCTTGGTAAGATCCAGCTGATGATTATCCCAAAAAGGCAACTAATCTGGCTCAACCAGCATTTGAAAGACCACCAATCAATAAAGTCAAAGTTCTAAATAACAAAATTCCACTGAAAACTTTGGCGATATCTTTATCGGCTTGATAATCTGCTTTGAAATAAACAATCAAATACTGTAAAAGTAGGGTGAGTGATAAAAGACTAGCAGCCATAAAGAATGTAGTCATATTTTCGGAACTGGTATTGCCAAATGAATTTGTCATGTAGAGTAAAATCATCATATCAACAAAGTAAAAGGCAATATCCGTCCAGCTTGATGAGCCAAATCTATTGGTAAAAACGGATTGAACCATCCAAGAGTTAATGAACACGATGACAACTACTGCAAAAATCAAAAATGAAATTGGTGAAACTGTCCCATGACTCAAATAGTGAATTAGACTTGTTGCTTGCGAAATCATGTAAGCAAACACCAAGTCATAGAACAGTTCAATCATCGTGACACGTTTGGTCAATTGGGGCATATCTATCATTTCCTTTCCTATTTTTTATAATAATTATAATTGACCATCTGAGCAGACAGAAGCATTTATTCATTAAAATAATAATTGCTAAAGCCTATGATTTTATTAGTTTTAAATAATTGCTACCAAGTAGTAGAATGACAAGTGTTAATACAAAATTGAGTTATAGAAAGGCACAAAAAATGTGTACATCAATTTGTTATAGTCCAAGTGATCACTATTTTGGTAGAAATCTTGATTATGAAATTGCTTATGGTCAAAAGGTAGTTATCGTACCAAGAAACTATGAATTTGAATACAGAGAATTGCCAACGCAAAAGTCTCACTACGCTTTTATCGGTGTTTCCGTGGTTAATGATGATTATCCACTTTTATGTGATGCTATTAATGAAAAAGGGCTGGGTATTGCTGGTTTAAACTTCCAAGGTCCTAATCACTACTTCCCAAAGATGGAAGGTAAGAAGAATATTACTTCTTTTGAATTAACGCCATATTTGTTAAGCAACTGCGAAACTACCGATGATGTTAAGGAAATCTTAGCTGATGCAAGTATTTTAAACGTTAGCTTTTCAGATAATTTACCTGTAGCTGACTTGCACTGGATTTTAAGTGATAAATCTGGCAAGAGCATCGTAGTTGAATCCACTAAGTCAGGTTTGCACGTTTACGACAATCCAGTTCATGTTTTAACTAACAATCCTGAATTTCTAGATCAATTGATCAAGTTGAGTGACTATGCCGATGTTACTCCACATAATCCTAAGAACACTTTAGTTCCTAATGTCGATCTCAACTTGTACAGTAGAGGTCTTGGTACTCACCATTTGCCTGGTGGTATGGATTCAAGTTCTCGTTTTGTTAAAGTCGCTTTCGTTTTGTCACATGCTCCTAAGGGGAAGGATGAAGCAGAAAACGTAACTAACTACTTCCACATTTTGCATTCTGTTGAACAACCTAAAGGCTTGGATGAAGTAGAAGACAATCGCTATGAATACACTATGTATTCTGATTGTATGAACTTGGATAAAGGCATTTTGTACTTCACTACTTATGACAATAACCGGATCAATGCAGTAGATATGCATAAGGCAGATTTGGATTCAAAGGACTTGATTTGCTACGACTTGTTCAAGAAACAAGATATTGAATATATGAATTAGATTGAAAAGAGAGAATTCGAAAATGAATTCTCTTTTTTTATTCTGCTTTTGTTTGATATCTAACAAAAACAGATCTATTATATGTTAGACACCTAACACAAATGAAGGGAGTAGTAAATGGAACCGATAAAGAAATTAGTTAAACAGGCAATAACACAAATTGAACGAGAACGTGATCACTTTGCCACTAGTTTAAACATTACTGGCACGCAAATGTCCGTTATTGATTATTTATCAAATATGCCTAATTACACGGCTAGTCAAAATGAAATAGAGCAAGAATTCGATATTCGTCGCTCCACAACGACCATCATGGTCCAAAGAATGGAGAAGAGAGGGTTAATTGAGCGAATTGCTAGTCCAGATGATAAAAGACAAAAATTAGTTAAATTAACACAGAAAGCTCAAGCTTTAGTTCAAAAAATTCATGAGTATATGAAGCAAGATGATTTGAAACTAAGAGCTAACTTTACTGATGAAGAATTAGAAATTACTAGAAAGGTGTTGAACGTAATTAAAAATGGTTAAATCAAGTGATAAAATTCCTGCAAAAGTTTTTGCGGCGATAGTTGCGACAGGATTAATGTCATTCTGTGGGGTTATCGTTGGAACATCCATGAACATTGCCTTTCCCACATTGATGAGGGAGTTTGGTGTTCCAACCAATGTCATATCATGGATGACATCAATTTATCTATTGGCAATTTCAATTATTGTGCCAATCTCTGCGATTTTAAAAAGTAGTTATAAAACGAAAAATTTGTTTTTAACAGCTAACGTTTTATTTCTGCTAGGACTTATCGTTGATGCAATTGCGCCATCATTTGTTTTCTTACTCTTAGGTAGAGTAATTCAAGGAATTGCAACAGGGATTGCCTTACCACTAATGTTCAACATCATTTTGGAACAAGTTCCTAAGTCAAAGATTGGGACAATGATGGGCGTAGGCAACTTGATCACGGGCGCTGCTCCTGCACAAAGAACTAAGAAGCTGGAGCATCCCTTACTCAAACTAGACTTACTCAAAAATAAATACTTTGCCGCAACAGTACTTGGCTTCTTCTTGATCCAAATGATCTCACTCGGTAATGCCTTCTTATTACCAAACTACATTCAATTAACCAACAACAGTACTGCAATGACTGCCGGACTATTAGTTTTGCCAGCAGGTGCAGTCGGTGCAATCATGGGACCAATTGGTGGTAACTTACTTGACAAGCACGGTGCAAGAAACGTAACGTTAGCAGGCTTTTACCTGATGATCTCTGAGTTAGCCATTTTTGCCATTTTCTCTAGAAACATGTCCAACATTTTCATCATGTTAGTCTACATCTTATACATGGGTGGAATGGGCATGATCCTTGGCAATGTTATGACTTATGCTCTTAGCCGTATTGATAAAAAGTGGGTTACCCAAGGTAATGCTATTTTGAGTACTGTTCAACAATTCGCTGGTGCCGTTGGTACTTCAGTTACTTCCGCAATCGTTGCTGTGAGCCAAAATGCGTTTCATTCAAAGGCTGGTATGCCAACTGCCATTGGTACACAGCACGCCTTTATCTTTTTACTGATTGTAGCAATTATTATCTGGGCTTTATTCTTTAAATATGTTAAAGATAAGCATTAATACTTTTTCAGTGTAGTAAAATATAGCTAAATTGTTTTGAAATGGAGATAGAAATGAGAACAAAATTTAAAGTTGCTATAGCTGCTGCACTGTTGGCAATGCCTGTTGCTACTATAGTTCATCCAGTTGATGCGGCAACTAAGGTCACTGTCGTAAAACTGAAGAAGTCAGATTTTCAACCATATAGGGATCCTGCTGATATGCGTAAAATGACAGGAACTTACTGGAAAAAATCTAGTGAAACTAAGAAAGCATATCCCAATTTGCGCAAAGTAAAGAACTTGAATTTGCGCGTGTCTATCCTGGGCAATCGTACTTATGTCAGAAGCGGTAAGAAAGTTCTTTATACCATGTATAGTTCTGCTGGTAGAATTGTGAACGGTAAAAGTTTAACGCCAAGAGGAACTTACCACACTAATGCATATCATCCACATCGTTTCTCAGAAGCATTATATCCAGTAGGTTGGATTGGTCAATTGTACTTGTTCCACTCAGTGCCAACGCATGAATGGTCAAACGAGTTTGTAGCAAGCGAAACTCATAAGTTGGGGAGAATGCCCGCAAGTCACGGGTGTATTCGTTTGTCGGTGAGGGATGCAAAGTGGCTTCATGATCATGTGCCATATCATACTAAGGTAGAAGTTCATTACAAGTAAGGATAAACAAAATGTGGGTAGTTTTACTTATAAATACACTAGTAGCAGCTTTTTTAGCTTTCTTCAGTTTTAGAAATAGGCATGAAGCATTTAATTTATTCAACGCTGGCATAGTTTTCATCGTCTTTGGTCTGGTTTTATTAATTAGTGCAATTCCAGTTTTTAAAGATTTCGATACATCATCAGTGTTGATGTTTACTGCAGGTCTTTTGCTTATTGTAGGAATTATTATGCTTATTGTTAGTTGGGTAACCAAATCAGAAAGAGCAGTCAGGATAAAAGACATTGCTGTTACTCTAGCAGTCGCAGCAGTTTGTTCGATTTATCTTATTCGAAACTTGAGTATGATAAACGTGATCGTGCCTGAGCTGGCAATGTTCTTGGCGATAGCCTTGTTTGCGGTTGGTTTGAATAAAAATTAACCTGAATATAAAAATAAACCCGTCTCAATATGCTGAGACGGGTTTTGATTATTTCAATCGTTTACTATCCATTCGCTTAACCACATAAAGGACAGGTAAACCAATGACTACAATGCTAACAAATAACAATACACCAGCAGGATCGTTGAACAATTCACTGATTAGTACAAAAAGACCACCAGCGATTGCAACAATTGGTACTAAAGGATAAAGAGGCGTACTAAATGGTCGCTTGTTGTTTTTCTTCCTTAGAATGAAAATACCGAAGAAGGTCATCAAGTAGAAGCAATAGATAGTGAATACACATAAATCTGAAAGGTGATCCGGATCAAAGAAGAGCATCATAATTGTGGCAAGAATGATGATGAAGACCGTGGCGATGATTGGTGATTTTCCTTTTGGAGTTACGTATGAAAGAAGACGTGAAAATGGTAAGTCGCCACGACGTGCCATCGCGTAAACAATTCTAGGGAAAGTAATGATCTTTCCGTTCAAAGTCCCCATCATCGAAATGATGATTCCAATTGAAAGAAGTTTACCACCGATTTCACCAAAGGCCTTAGTTGCAAGATATGAAGTGGTGTTTTCACCGAGACTATGAATCATATTAGCAGGAATAAATCTAAAGATACCAATAGTGATCAAAGTATAAATTACTAATACAGAACTAATACCTAAAATGATTGCCTTAGGAAGTAATTTTTGCGGATTTTTCATTTCGCCACCTAAGTTAGCGATCAGAATCCAACCATCATAACCAAATAAGGTTGCTAAAACTGCAACACCAAAACCGCCAGTTGAACGGTTAACTTCGCTGACTGTTTGGCCCAATGCATCTTGATGACCCCAGAACAAACCAAAGATGATAATCGCCGCAATAGGAATCATTTTGCCGATTGTCGTGATTACCGAAAAGGCTGCAGCAACGTTGTTTTCTAAAAAGTTCATCAAGCCAATGGCGATAATCGTAATCAATGCAACGGGGATGCGCCATTTTGCGTCAATACCAAACAAGTTGGTGATCATGATACTCATAAAACCAGCCACGGAAGCAATGATCGCCGGACCGTAGACAATAACTTGCATCCAACCGGCCAAGAAACCGCAAATTCGGCCATACAGATTCTCGACATAGACATAAAGTCCACCAGTATATGGCATTTGTGCACCGATTTCAGCAATCGTTAATCCAGCGGTTAAGGTGATGACACCACCGAAAATCCAGGCGGCAATCGCCATGGTGGATGACCCGGCACTGTCTAGAATAGAAGCTTGTTTGAAGAAAATTCCGGAACCGATGATAGTCCCAATCACAATTGAAATTGCTGAACCAAAGCCTAATGACCGCCTGAGCTCGTTATTTTCTTTTTCCATAAAAGATACCCTCCTTAAAACAAAAACCGAATCCAGTTTATTCAATAGTTCATTAAATAAAGTGAATTCGGTTTAATCTTTTTTATTTTGTTTAAAGCATACCAAAATCACTCAAGCTGATCAGAGTAACTTGAGGAGGAAGTTGATTCAAAAAAGTTAGTATAAATGCTATACATAAGAATTCCTCGCTTAAACAAAATATTTATTTAAATTTATTATTTTAACTAGAATATCATCTTTGAAATGATTATACAAGAAATAAATAAAAAATAACTTGGTAAATTCGGTTACCAAGTTATTTCTGGTTTTAACCTGAATTACGTAAGCCTGAAGCCACACCATTAATAGTGATAGGTATGATGCTGTGGTAAACACCTTGAATTTCATCTTCACGACCACGTTTGATCATTTCAATTTGAATGTAGTTCAAGATGTTGAAGTAAGGCATTCTATAATCCAAGCTTTGCTTCAATACAGGAGCTTCAGCTAAGAGTTCATCATGATTCTCAATTTGTAAGATGACTTTCTTAGTTAATTTCCATTCTTTGTAAATAATATCAAAGACTTTCTTGGTTTCTTCATCATCACAAAGGTTAGCGTATTCTCTAGCAATATCCATGTTTGACTTAGACAATACCATATCAACATTTGCAAGCAATGAGTTGAAGAATGGCCAACCTTTGTACATTTCTTGTAATTCCTTCAAGTTAGCTGGATCAGCATCGATGAAGTGCTTGAAGGCAGAACCTACACCATACCAGCCAGGAAACATAATTCTACTTTGTGACCAAGAGAATACCCAAGGAATAGCTCTCAAACCAGAGAAGTCAGTCAATTTCTTTCTTGAAGCTGGACGAGAACCAATATTTAAGTTAGAGATTTCCTTGATAGGAGTAGCCTGGAAGAAGTAATCAAGAAAGGCCGGATTCTCAAAGACAAGCTCGCGATAAATCTTGTTGCTTTCATCGACAATCTGATCCATTGATGAACGGAAGTCCTGAATATGATCTTCACTAACGATTTGTTTTGAAACCATTCGATCAATTGCGGCAGAAGCAAGCATTTCCAAGTTGTAGTAGGCAGTGTCTTTATTGCCGTACTTGTTTTGAATGATTTCACCTTGTTCAGTCATACGGATACGATCGTTAATTGACTTGAATGGTTGAGCAGTAATAGCATCGTAAGAAGGACCACCACCACGACCAACGGTACCGCCACGACCGTGCATGTAGGTAATCTTGACACCCATCTTTTCACCGATGGCGGTTAAATCTCTTTGTGCCTTATAAAGGTTCCAGCATGAGGCGAGGTAACCACCATCTTTGTTGGAATCAGAGTAGCCGAGCATGATTTCTTGATAGTTATTTTGGGATGCAAGCCACTTCTTAACGATAGGGAAGTTCAAATATTCAGTTATAATTTCACGTGCATTAAGCAAGTCTTCAACCGTTTCAAATAGTGGGACTACTTGAACACGAGCTTTTTCATTATCTAAAAGGTCATATTCCTTCAACATAACTGCTTGTTCAAGCATGTCAGATACACTTTCAGTGTGAGAAATGATGTGTTGCTTAATAACATCTTCACCCAAGCGATCCTTTAATTGACGTGCAGTCTTGTAGATCTTTAATTCTTTTTGCAACAATTCAGACTTAGGCTTGTTGTTAGCATGTAAATTACGTGGATCATTTTCAAGTTCATTAAGCAAAAGCTTGATCTTTTCATCTTCACTTAAATCGCTGTAATCGTCGCAAATACCAGCACTCTTAAGTAGTTCTGCTACACAAGCTTCATTAACACTCGAATCTTGACGCATATCGATAGTGGCTAAGTGGAAGCCGAAGACATCAATTGCCTCTAAAATTTCAGTAAAGAAACTATGAGTTACAGCTTGATCATGATCTTCATCAAGTGAAGCCTTGATAGTTTCAAGATCAGCCTTAAATTCTTGAGGATCGTTGTAAACAGGAATATTTTCAAGGTTTTCAAGATCGCGTGGCTTGATGAAAATATTCTTATCAACGACGCCTAAAAGTTGCTTTTCTGTGTGAACCAAACGACTTTCAATGTAGTAGAAGGCGCGACGATAAGGTTCATTGGTTCTGAATGGTGAATCATCATTTGAAAGTTCAGAAAGCTTTTCAACTGCAGCAGAAGGGTGCATGTAAGAAGTTGAAAGTGAAATAGCTCTGTATAACTTCTTCAATTCTTTCATGTAGTATTCAAAGATTACTTGGCTTTGCAAGGTAGCACTTAATTCCAAAGTATCAGCAGTTACGTATGGATTACCATCACGGTCACCACCGATCCACATACCCATAGTGATAGGAGTTGCATGATCCAAAGTTAAATCGTGTTCCTTAGCAAGTTCTTTGTAGCGAGCTGTGAACTTAGTAATGGCAGGAATCAAAGCTTTAGGATAGTAGGCTAAAACGTTGGTAATTTCGTTAGATACCTTTAACTTGTGGCCACGAATGATATCTGTTTGCATCAAGATTTCGATACAAGCACGAAGTTGTTCAGTCCATTCTTTTTGATTAATAGTACCGTTTTTACCATCACGGTAGCTACGTAAAAGATGATGAATTTTATCAGTCAATTCAAGAACAGTTTTTCTTTGAATTTGAGTAGGATGGGCTGTTAAAACAGGAACAACATTAACGTTTTCAAGGATTCGCTTAGCATCGTCTTTTTTAGCAACAAGATCAATTGTATCGCTTAATTTTCCTAAGTAATCTTGATCAGTATTGTTGAAGACGTTAACCTTGCTGGCTAATTCTACGTCTTCTGAGATGTTGATCAATAATGGCAATGTAGCGAAGTAACGAGCAACAACAATCATTTCACGATTGTTTAAACTAGAAATTTTCTCTTCTAGTTGCCTTTGATCTTTACTAGCTGAGATGTTGATTAAATCTTGAATCTTAGCGAATTTTTCATCACCAATTAGTTGGCGGGTGGATTCGTTAAGTAAGTTGGTCAAGATTTTTACTTCTTCAGCGACAACAGCTTGATCGCCGCTGTTTTCTAATTTTGTAAAAGTCATAGGATCTTCCTTTCGTAATTTGTTTAAATCCACGATACCAAAAGTTAATAGAAAAATAAATGAAAAGGTAGTGCTATTTATACTAATTTATAAAAGAAATTCTATAATTAATTATGTTGAAAATAAAAACGAGAGGAAGAGATTATGGCGTTACCAACAAAAATTGAAGTACGTGGTGCAAAAGTCCACAACTTAAAGAATATAGATGTCGATATTCCTTTGCACAAATTCGTCGCTATTTCAGGTTTATCCGGTTCAGGTAAATCTAGCTTAGCAATGGGTATTCTTTATGAAGAGGGTTCCCGTCGCTACCTCGATGCTTTATCTACTTATATGCGTCGTCGAATTAAACAGGGCACACAAGCAGACGTAACAAGTGTAAAACATATTCCATCAGCTTTAGCCCTGCGTCAACGTCCAAGTGTTCCAAATGAACGAGCCACTGTCGGAACTACAACTGAAACTTTCAATGTTCTTCGTTTAATTTTTTCAAGATTAGGTTCACCAGTTTGTCCTAATGGCCACAGGGTTACTTCAAGTTTAGAAATCGCAGAAGCAGCAGCGAAATTTGGTGCCGAAATGGGTATGATTACTTGTCCAACCTGTGGTGTTAAGTTTCGCATGTTCAGTGCCGAGGATTTTGCCTTTAATTCAGATGGTGCCTGCAAAAACTGCGGTGGTACTGGTAAAGTTCGCCAACTTGATGAAAATAAATTAATCGCCGATGAGAATCTTTCTATTGAGGACGGAGCAGTAGCTTCATGGAATCTGCCAGGTAGAAACTTCATGCCAAATGTGGCACAACACGCTGGCGTCAGAATTGATATTCCCTTTAAAGATCTAACCGATAAGGAAAAAGATTTCGTCTTAAATGGTCCAGAGAAGAAATACAAGATGGACTTAATATCCAGTAATGGTCGTGTTTTCCATAATTTTAATGTCCTTTATGAAAATGCTACTCAAGCAGTTTTACGATCTGCTAAAAGTAGTAAGAGCGAACGTGCACAGAAACGGATCGCTGAATTCTTTACTTATTCAACTTGTCCAGTTTGTCATGGTACACGCCTTCGTCCTGAGCTTTTAAAACAACTGGTTAATGGCAAAAACATTTATCAAGTAGAGCAAATGCAGCTAGGTGATTTACCTAAATGGAGTAAAGAAGTATTAGCTCAATTGCCAGACGATATGCAGAAGATGGCCAGTTCTTTGATCAATGAATTTACAAATAATTTGCAACCATTGCTAGATCTAGGTCTTGATTATTTGACTATGGCCAGAGCAGGTAATACTTTGTCAACGGGTGAATTGCAAAGAATTCAATTAGCTAGAACTCTCAGAACTGAAACTACTGGTGTACTTTATGTTTTAGATGAGCCATCAATTGGTTTACACCCAGCCAACGTTGATGGTTTGATTAAAGTTTTGCGTAAATTAGTCGATCAAGGAAACTCATTAGTCGTAGTGGACCACAATGTCGACATTATTAGTGCTGCTGATGAAATTATCGAAATTGGTCCAGGATCTGGTGAGCAAGGTGGGGAAATTTGGGATCAAGGCAGTCCTGTCGAGATTAAAAATGATCCGCAATCATTAATTGCACCATATTTGAATGGTAAAGCTAAATTAATGGCTAGAAAAACAAGCGAGAAAGTTAATACTGAAAAAATTACTTTTGAAGTAAATCACTACTTTAACTTGCATGACATTAAAGCTGGCATCCCTCTTAATCAAATCACTGCAGTCACCGGTTTTTCTGGTGCCGGTAAAACTAGTCTAATCCTCGATTCACTTGTTCCAGCAATTCAAAACCAAAGTAAAGACGAAAAATTACCCAAGCAGATTAAAAAATTTAATTCACCAGTCCATAACGTGGTCAGCGTTGATGCGTCGCCAATCGGAAAAAGTACGCGTTCAACCGTCGCTACTTATATATCGATCATGGACAATTTGCGTAAACTCTTTGCCCGTCAACCAATGGCAAAAGAAAAGCATTACACGCCTAGTTACTTCTCTTACAACAATAAAGAAGGAGCTTGCCCAACTTGTGGCGGTACTGGAATTGTTACCCTAGACATTCAATTTTTGCCTGACATGCAACAGACTTGTCCAACCTGTCATGGTGAACGGTACAATTCTAAGATTCAACAAGTTAAATGGCATAATCTGTCAATCGTCGATGTTTTAAACTTAGACATTAATGAGGCCTTACCTGTCTTTAAACGCGTGCCAAAGATCGAACGTGAATTGGAATTGCTTAAAGAAGTTGGCCTTGACTACTTACACTTAGGTGAAAGTACGCCAACTTTATCCGGTGGAGAAGCTCAGAGATTAAAGCTTGTAACTCACTTAAGTCATAAGCAAGACGACACTTTATTTGTTTTTGATGAACCAACTATTGGGCTTCACCCACTGGATGTAAAAGTTTTAGTTCAAGTAATGCAAAAGTTGCTCGATCAAGGTGCGACGATTATTACGATTACTCACGATTTGAATCTAATTGTTAATGCAGATTACATGTTAGATCTTGGCCCACGTGGTGGTGAAAATGGTGGTCGGGTAGTCGCCGAAGGTAAGCCAGCTGATTTAATTAAGAAGCCAGAAAGCTTAACAGTTAAGTATTTAGCAGACTATTGGAAACAATTTAAATAAAAATATTAAAAAAGTGTTGACTTTCATGACAATCTAATTAAAATAATGATTAACAATTTAATCAATCTGAAAGCAAAAGAAAGAAGAGTAATTTAATTCTTGATTAACAGCGAGTCTCGTCAGGTGCAAGGAGATAAATCTAAGATTAAATGAAAATCCCTTTCTAGTTCTGTTTCTTAATCAATAGTAAGAAGCAGTGGGAGCGCCCATTATAGTGCCAACGTATCGCCATATTTTTTATGGTCGCACGTGAAAGGTATTGTTAGAAATAGCAATATGAATAAAGGGTGGTACCACGCTAGAGCGTCCCTCAGTCAAAGATATTTTGGCTGGGGGACTTTTTTTGTGATCAGACTTATTTTTTCAGGAGGAGAAGACATGAAAGATCTCGAATCTCAAAAGTTGACCTGGAAGCAATATTTAGTCGTTGCTTCTCTATTATTTGGATTATTCTTTGGGGCAGGAAACCTAATTTTCCCACTTCATTTGGGCCAATTGGCTGGTTCCAACTGGGGTACAGCCACTGTTGGTTTTCTGATCACCGGTGTATTGTTGCCATTGCTTTCTGTATTGGCAGTCGCAATCACTCGTTCAGAAGGTGTCTATGATATTGGTAAACCGCTTGGTGCAGGATTTGCCATAGTCTTTATGGTATTGATCCATGCAACAATCGGACCATTGTTTGGTACACCAAGAACTGCAACTGTTTCATTTACAGTAGGTGTAGCACCATTCATCCCCAAGAATATGCAGACTCCAGCTTTATTAATATTCTCTGCCTTATTCTTTGTTGCCGCATTTGCCTTTTCATATCATGAAAACAACATCTTATCTAACGTTGGTAAAGTTTTAAACCCTTTATTCTTGGCCTTGCTTTTCTTAGTATTCGTTGTCGCATTTGTAAACCCATTAGGTAATCCACAAACTGCAGCTGTAACAGGAGCTTACAAGCACTCAGCTTTAGTTAATGGATTCTTAGAAGGCTACAACACAATGGATGCCTTGGCTGGTTTGGCCTTCGGCGTAACTGTAGTAACGGCTGTACGTGGAATGGGACAAAAAGACGCAAAAAGCGTATCAAAAGTTGTTGCTAAATCAGGGGTGGTAGCTGTAGCTGCCATCGGCTTAATCTACTTATTGCTCATCTTGATGGGTGCAATGTCACTTGGTAAGTTTAATGTTTCTGACAACGGTGGTGTTGCTTTTAACCAAATCGTTAACTACTATGGTGGTATGTTTGGTCAAGCGTTGCTTGCATTCTTGTTAACTGTTACTTGCTTGACTACAGCTGTAGGTTTGGTTGCCGCATTTGCTCAAGATTTCCATAAGCATTTTCCAAAGGTAAGCTACCATGCATGGCTTGCACTTAGCTGCTTGGCATCATTCTTAACTGCTAACTTTGGTTTGGATCAAATCATCGCTTGGTCAACCCCAATGCTTATGTTCCTATATCCTTTATCAATGGTATTGATCATCCTTTCAGTTTGCTCACCATTATTTAAGAAAGATGGCGTTGTTTACTTCTTTGTAATCTTGTTCACTGTTGTTCCTGCATTAGGTGATATGGTAGTGGCTTTTCCAAGCGTAGTTAGCCAAAGCAGTTTTGGTTTAGCAGTAGCTTCAGTAAGAAATACCATGCCGCTTGCTAGCATGGGTCTGTCATGGTTAGTGCCAGCTTTAGTTGGTGCCGTGATCGGCTTGACTGTTCACTTTGTAAGAGGACAAAAGGTTGCTCAAGTTGAAGATGAATTAGAATAAGTAATAAATCCTTTTCTCTATGGGTAGTTGGAGAAAAGGATTTTTTATTTTTGTCTTAAAATAGATGTGAAAGTTCAGGTGACAAAAATTGCAAAACAGATCGGATCATCGCAGTAATGTTTTCATCAGTAAAAAGATGTCCCATTGTTTACGACATAATCCAGGCAAATATGGTTTAAAGTTAGACGAATACGGCTTTGTCGATCTACAAGACTTCCTAGATGCAATGAATAGAATGCACCATTTTCAGCCGAAATTAACGGAAATGAAAATTCGTGAAATCATGCATAACAGTGATAAAGAACGTTTCGAGATTAAAAACGGAAAAATTTGTGCTTTATATGGTCATTCAATTCCCGGCATTATTAAACGCAAAAAAGCAATTCCACCTAAAGTTCTTTATCATGGAACAGCTCATCGTTTTTTAAAAAGCATTGAAAAAGAAGGTTTATTGCCCATGGGACGCCAATATGTTCATCTTTCGACAGATATTCCGATGGCAGAATCGGTCGGAAAAAGGAGAGACAATAATCCTGCAATCTTAATGGTTGATGCAGAAAAAGCAGCTAAAGATGGAATCGATTTTTATATTGGCAATGATGAAGTATGGTTATGCGATCATATGCCAAGCAAATACTTACACCTACTATAACTTTTGACTATAGTAACTAAACGAAATAAGTATTTTACATCGTTATCGAACCTTTATAGAATAAATTTAATTATTAAGAAGGGGACGATAATATAAAAAATAAAGAACCATTATCAGTATTGGTTCAATCTTTGCTGTATTAATTGCGGCATTTATCGGATATTTTGGTTTTAAAGAAAATCAACATGTACAGGCTGCTACCAGAAGCACGCCAACATTCTTCTTCCACGGTTACGGCAGCAGCTACCGTGCAGAACAAAATATGACTGCTGCGATCAGACGAGCAGGTGTGACAAACACAATTGTTCGAATAAACGTTTCTAGAACTGGCAAGGCAACACTGATTGGGAGAATTCCTAGAGGCACAAGAAATCCATTAGTCGAAGTTAACTTTGCAGACAATAGATTATCCGGTACGTCTGGATCATATGTCAACGCCTACTACACAACTGGTGCTCGCTACGTAAGAAATGCGATTAATGCAGTTACTAAAAGATACGGTTACAGAACCATCAATACGGTATCGCACTCAATGGGGAACTTGGAATACTACACTCAACCTGGTGGTAACCACGATGCTCCAACAATGAGCAGAATCATTAACCACTATGGTAAAGAATTGTTTAAGTAAATAATTTAATTAAAATCACTCAGCTAAGAAACTGAGTGATTTTTTGTCGTTAAAAGATAAGCATTTATATTGAGCTTACTTATAATAAGTGATAATTTTAAGTTGTATTAAAATTTTGTAGGAGAAATATAAATGAAAAAATATGATTACATTATTTTAGGTAGTGGACCAGTTGCAATGCATTTACTGGCAAAACTTGAAAGAACGACAAATGAAGTTTTAGTAGTTGAAAAGAGCTTATGGGGAGGTACTTGCCCAAATACTGGATGCCAACCCAAAATCTTTATGGAAGGTACAGTTCGCCCCGTTTTAAATAGCTATTATTTAGCAGGAAAAGGTATTAAAGAAGCAGCTAAAATTGATTGGCCCACCTTAGTAGCTAGAAAAAAGAAAATTTGGGCAGCTTTTCACAAAAATGAACGTAAAAGTATGACTGGTAAGCATTCTGATACTATTCAAGGAAAAGGAATAATCACAGGTCCCCATACAGTTAAAGTGGGAGATCAGGAATATGAAGGCAAAGATATTGTTATTGGAACCGGTTTGTCTCCACGTGACCTTGATATTCCGGGTGGCAAATATGCGATTACCAACAATGAATTCTTTGATTTAGATGAACTGCCAAAACGCGCGATTGTTATCGGTGGTGGCTATGTTGCCATGGAACTGGCTACTATCTTGCAAGCAGCTGGTACAGAAGTAACTATTTTGCAGCATTCAGACCGTTTGCTTCGTCCTTTTGATCAAGATTATGTTCAAGAATTAAAGCAGATTATGGAGGAGCGCGGTATTAAATTCCATATGAATGCACCTGTTAAACAAATTACCAAAGACGGCGATCAATATACTGTTACAACTACTAACGGTGAAAATTTTGATACTGATCTAGTTATTAATGCAGCAGGTAGAAAGCCAAACGTTGAAGGAATGGGTCTGAAAGAAGTTGGCATTGATTTTGATCCCAAACGAGGCATCAAGGTTAATGAACATATGCAAACTAGTATTCCAAGTATTTTTGCGGCAGGGGATGTAGCTGATAATGGGCAGCCAAACTTGACGCCTGTTGCCTGGGTAGATGCATATCATATTATTAATTTTATTGAAAATGGCATTACTGATCCTATCAAATATCCAGCTGTAGCTACAAACGCATTTACTTATCCAGAAATTGCTCAAGTCGGAATTCGCGAAGATGACATGGAAGAAGGAGACTACGTTAAAACTTTAGATTTAAGTGATATGTTTTTCTCAATCGGCGAAGGAGATTCTCATGCTAAGTTAAAGGTAATCCTTAATAAAAATGGTGTGGTACGTGGTGCTTCAGAATTAAGTATTCACGCCGCTGAAGACATCAACAACTTCGTACCACTAGTTGGTAGAAAATATCCAGCTAAATTTGTAGAAGAGAATCTAACTTTTGCTTTTCCAACTCCAGCCAATAACTTGGATACACTATTTCGTTAATTGAAAATTAAATAGAACGAGGTTTTACCTCGTTTTTATTTTGTTGTCTACTATACGTAACGCGTATAGCCTCATACCTAAGTAGCAATTCTCTTTTCATATTCACCTGCATATACTAAAAGAGTAAACAGTTGAAAAGAAGTAAAAGAAAGGGAAGAGGAAAATGAAACACAAAACCTTCAAAAAAAGTCCTAGTTGCAGGGTTGGGATTTTTAGCAGCTGCTTCACTGTTTATTTTTGGTAAGCAACCAACTCAAGTACAAGCTGCTAAGAAGTCATCAAGTAGTTTGATTATTTATTTCTCAAAGACTGGTAATACTGCAAGAGCAGCACGTCAAATTCAAAAGGAGACTGGCGGTAAGTTATTAAGAATTACTCCTAAGAAAGCTTATCCTAATGACTACGATGCCACTACTCGAGTAGCACAAAACCAAATTCGTAGAAATATTCATCCAGCTATTAAGACCAAGTTGCCAAGTATTAAGAAATACAGACACATCTACATTGGTTATCCAACTTGGTGGGGTCAACCACCAATGATCATTCACACCTTGTTTGATCGTTACAACTTCAAAGGTAAGACAATTACCCCATTCACAACAAGTGCTGAATCACCAATGTCAAGTTCAATGCCTGTGATGCGTCGCTTAGCTAAGAAAGACAAGGCTAAGTTAACTAAAGGTTACAGATACACTTCAAACAGTGGTCTTCACAACTTCTTAGTTAGCATCGGTGCTGTTAAGAGAAGCAAGAAGGCTAAGAGCTCCAAGGCTCCAAGCCAAAACCAAACTCCAGCTACTAATGTAACTAATCCAACCCCAACCGACAGCAAGAGTTTGGTAGTTTACTTCTCAATGTCAGGTCAAACTCAAAGAGCAGCTGAAGAAATTCAAAGATTAACCAACTCTAACATCTTTAGAATTCAAGCAGCTGATCCTTACCCAACCACTTATGATAGTTATGCTCAACGTGGTGACAACGAACGTAGAAACAATATTCACCCCGCTATTAGAGGTACTATTCTTAACTGGGATCAATACTCAACCATCTACGTTGGTTTCCCAACCTGGTGGCAACAACCACCAATGATCATCCACACTTTGTTTGATCAATACAACTTTAGTGGAAAAACTATTGTTCCATTTACTACAAGCATGAGCACTCCAATGTCTGCATCAATGCCTTACATCCGTCAAATGGCAGCTCCATACAACGCAACTGTATTGAATGGATACAGATACACCGGCGACAATGCTGGATTAAGAACTTGGTTACAAGGTTTAAACTTGATTAAGTAGTATTATTATTCAAATGCGCGAGGCTAAATGGTCTAGCGCATTTTTTATTTTATTTAAAAAGGAGAAAAGAAAATGAAGTTAGAAAATAAAGTAGCATTAATTACTGGTGGCGGCTCAGGTATTGGTTTTGCTGACCCTGCAACTCAAGGCTCAGACAAGCCAGTATATTAATTACTCTATCCTCTATCCCTATTGAAAATCAGAAGCTTCTTGGCCTAAAATAATAATTGTAATGGGAGGATTATAGAATCGAGGCTTATCATGGAAAATTCAGATAAGAAACCTAAGAAATTGTCCTTCATTTCTATTTATTTCTTAGGGATTAACGCAGTAATTGGGTCAGGTACTTTCTTACTGCCATTAGATTTATCATGAGATGAATCTAATGGCAATCGTGGTATTATTATTGACCGCCGTAGTTGTATCAATGATCGCTCTATGCTACGCAGACTTATCAAGCAGATTTAAAGGGTCTGGAGCAGCGTGGCTATATGCTTATCATGCTTTTGGCCGATTCACTGGATACGAATTAGGTGTTTTTACTTGGTTTTTAGGTTGTTGTACATTAGGGGCTGAAACTGTCGCATTACTAACTACGCTGAAGAGCTTTTGGCCAGTCTTAAATAATCAAACTATCTATTATTTACTAGCATTTGGGTTAATTATTTTATTCGCCATCATAAACTTCTTTGGTCGTTCATTAGTCAAACTAGTAAGCAATATTTCAGCAGCCGCAAAAATGATTACATTGTTTATCTTTATCATTGTAGGGGCATTCTTCATTCATCAAGGTAACTTCTCACCAATTATTCCAGTAGCAGCTACGAAAGGGGCTGGACCATTTTTGCAACACTTTGGTGCAGCATTTACTCCAATATTCTATTTGTTTACCGGCTTTTCATTTATTCCAATTGCGGCTCGTCAAATGAATAATCCTGAAAAGAATATTCCACGGGTTCTAATAGCCGTAATGGTTAGTGTCACTATTTTAGACTGCTTAATGATGTTTGTAGCTATTGGCCTTGTTGGTAGTAAATTAAGCACTTATTCAACACCATTAGCAAGTGCACTAGGAAATGGCGTTGGTAAGTGGGGCTACTCATTCATTATCGTAGGTATGCTTATCTCAATCTTTGGTGTTGCATTTTCTGCATCATTTAACGCTCCATCTTTGATTGCATCCCTCGCAAATGAACAAAAATTTTTACCTGCATGGGTTGGCAAAAAGAATAAACACGATGCACCATGGGTCGGCATCATTATGACAGCTATTTTAACTGGTGTATTTGTAACTCAATCATACTTATTCCTAGTATCATGTACCGTATTGGCTTCATTTATTCAGTATGTTCCATCAATCTTAGCTGTAATTAAATTCAAACACAGTAATGAATTTCCTAACCACGGATTTAAGTTACCTGGTAAGTATACTATTCCAATTATTGCTTTGATTGTCTCATGCTATATGGTTACTAACTTCACACCTGTAACTCTTTTAGTGGGAGTAGTTGTAGCAGCTATCGGTGCTGTATTATATATCTTCATGGACCGAGATCCTGCCATGGAAGAAATGGAAAAGCTGCACCAAGAGTTTTTGGATAAATTGAGGCATAATAAGATCAAGTTTTAACTTATTACAAAACTGTCGATAGATTTCGGCAGTTTTTTGTTTATTTTAAATCTAATTTACTAGCATCCATATGGCTTGAATTACATGAAAATATCAAAGAGGCATATAATATTGGAAGATATTAAATAAGAAAAGGGTAGATCAGAGACCGTAAAATAGTTTGTGTAGGAATGAATAATTCCTTAAATTAATTTCTTAAAACATTAGAAAAAGGAGTTCCTTTCTCGTATGATGAAACTGTTGTGGCAACTTATATTCCTAATTAAAAGTATCTATCATCGCATGAAAATTCTGATAATTACGTAAAGTGAAATTATCTAGATTCTTCTCAATCAAAGCTTTTGCTTTTTCATATGGCGGCACATTTTTTCAACCCAAACAGGCAAATAAACGGCGAGAATATGTATCAACCACAAATTCACCTTTGCGAAGGCCATACATCAAAATAACGTCTGCAGTTTCAGGGCCAATACCATGAATAGATAAAATTTCTTGGCGTAATTTATGTTTATTTTGTTCCTGAGCTAATTCTAAATCGCAATCAAAGTTGTCATTAAAATAGGTGGCAACATTCTTGATAGTTTGTGTTTTGCGAGTATAAAAACCAGCAGAAGCAATCATTTTGCTCAGTTCTTCATTTGTCATATTTAAAATATTTTGAGGTAAAAAGTCAGTAGCATAATAAAGAGAGGTGAGTGCTTTAGCTACATTTTTCCAGTTGATATTTTGAATTAAAATTGTCGACCAGATCACTTCCCAATCACTGCGTCCAGGCCACCAGCCAGTGGGATCCATATAATCATACATGATGTCGTAAAGTTGATTTAGGGTTATTTTCTCCATACTTATCACTCATTTTCTTATAAAGAATCTATATATTTAGTCTTACAAATCCAATTATAGTATTTCTTAAGAAATTATAAAAAAGAGACGCAGTGTCATTTTTTATACTGATATTGTGATATTATGAGCAATGTAATGAAACAAAGTTCGGGTACTTTGTAAAACAACTTTATATATTTGGAGGTCCTTTTATTGGAAATTATCAAAACTAAATCATTTAGGCTAGCAGCCATCATGACTTTGACTTGTTCTCTTGCTGGTATTCTTTTAGCCAAACTACCATACGCTAACTTAATTGGAGCTTTGGTATTAGCACTTTTATTAGGTATTCTTATGCAGTTTCTACCAGAGAGGACACGTCAAAAAGCTTCAGGTGGTATGGGCTTTATTTCAAATAAGTTCCTAAGATTAGGAATTATTTTGCTCGGCTTTAGACTTGATTTAGAAAAATTGGCAGCAGCAGGTATCAAAACCATCTTAGTTGCTGCACTTGCAGTTGCAGGTACTATTTCATTAACTTATTGGCTCAGCCGTAAATTCGGTGCAGAAGATGAATTAGCATTTCTCTCAGCATGCGGTTGTGGTGTCTGCGGTGCAGCAGCAGTAATGGGTGTTTCACCACAAATTACAGCTGCTGATGAAGCAAGAAAAAGAGAAAATGAAGTTTTAGCTGTTGCAGTTGTCTGTGTAATGGGAACAGTCTTCACTTTATTAGAAATTGGACTTAAGCCTGTCTTAGGTTTGACTGATTCTCAATTTGGTATTGTTGCTGGCGGTTCTTTACACGAAATTGCTCATGCAGTTGCTTCAGGTGGTGCATTTGGTAACATCAGTTTAGACAGTGCTTTAATTATGAAATTATCTCGTGTAATTCTTTTAGCACCTGTAGCATTAATTATCGGTTACTTATACCAACGTCGTTCAGCTAAAACAAATACAGGCAATGTTGAAAAAGCTCAAAAGAACGGTAAGTTACCAATTCCTTGGTTCTTAGGCGGTTTCATTTTAACTAGTGTTTTAGGTACTTACTTACCATTCTCAGCTAGCTTGTTAGATGCTTTAGTACAAGTAGCTTACATCTTCTTAGGAATGGCTATGGCTGCATTGGGTGTTTCTGTTAACTTTAAAGTTATCTTCAAACGTGGTGGTTCAGTATTTGGAGCAGCAGCAATCAGTTCAACCTGTTTATTGGTATTCATGATCATCATGAGTAAATTATTCTTCTAAAAGCACAAAAAAGAGATGACCCCTGTAGTCATCTCTTTTTTAACATCTCATATCTTTTAATTTACTCTCAACTCAACTTTTGTGTTAACGCAAACTGCATCAACATCTCCTCAAAAAATACAGTAATTATCACTTTCCAACAAAATATTGTACCAAAACAATTAACGATATAGAATGTTTTTTCAATCGGAAATATTCGAATCCGCATTTACATCTTTTTCATTATCATCAAAGAAACTTACCAAGCTATCGTAGTCGGGGTAGGGTTCTGGATAAACTTCTAGATAGTCTTTGATATTACGACAGTATTCACGATTTTCTTCCTTCACGCTACGGTGATAGATTTCCTCTATTTAGCCAATTTATATGCTACTTTCTTAGCCAAAATAACAGATTTATTTTTCACAGTATTTAAGTTTTTATCCAATTGAATTTTTTTATCTTTTTTATGATCAACTTTTATTCCATTTAAGTCTTGCATTAATTCCACTTTGGTACGATCGTCCATATAATTAGCACTTAAGATCTTTTTGACATCATTTTTATGTTTTTGTGAACTAATCGTTTTACCAACAACTAAACCAATGCCACAATAGAAGGCTGCTTTAACGATTTTTCTTACTAGCATAATAAACACCTCGTTCTTTGTTTATCTTATTTTTCTTTACTTTAATTATATTTCTTTCTACTGGCTTTTACTATTTAATATGTAGTATTGTAGTTTAAAGTTATACCAAATTAAGGAGTTGTTCAGATGGCACAATGGCCTAAATTATTTCCTCAACGAATTTTAGATCGAGGGGAAATTTATTTTGAAAATCAAATGGTACAAAACATTCAGTTAGCCACTGATCGAGAGCACTTCACAGCTCAAGTTCAAGGTGGCATAGGTCGATACTATAACGTTTCTGGACGTTTACGCCCAGACGGTCGAGCATCTGAATTAAAGTGTAATTGTCCTTGGGCTATGAAAGGCCATCGCTGCAAACACCAAGTAGCCGCATTAATGGCAGCAGAAGAAAAGCAAAATAATACAGACACACAAGCAGTTATGGATGGCGCTCAAGTCGACTTTAAGGATTTAATCTCTGATCAGATTAAACAAGCAATCATTCAAGCCAATTCTGCTATCGATCCTTTTGAAATTATCGGTCAAAGAACATTTAGTCAAGAATCTTATGATCATGCATTGCGGTTAATTGATACTTTACAGGAAATTAATTTCCGCAAAGTCGACGACAAAATGCGTGCTTACGAATATATCTGGAATTTTGAAAACGAAAAGGGTAATTGGCAAAATTTATATATTAAATTCACACGCTGGCAAATTCTAACTATCGACTTTGAGAATAGAACAGATATTAAAGATCAAGATACGATTACTATTTTTGCCTTACTTAAGTTTTTAAAAGAATATATTAAAGATGATCCTTTTGATGTAACCAATCAAGCGGCCAATCAGTTGTTAGATTTATATTCAGACAATGCTGCTAAAGTTAAAAGTCCTACTATTTTAAGAGCGCAAATTGACAATTATGGTAGAATGCCTCGATTAACCTTTAAGTTAGGAATAGAGAAACACTTATACCAAATTAATGATCTAAATGCATTAATAGATGCAGTGCATAAACAAACGCCAGTAAAATTAGGGAAGTTCTTTAATGAACCAATTGATCCCAATCAAATGACTCAAGACAGTAAGAAATGGCTTAATTTCATTGCAAGGATTATCGATGCACGCAATTTAAGTGTTTATTACAGTGGAAGCAGCCATTTTGATTCAATTGAAATTGAAAATTCAATTGCTGATGAAGTAAATGATCTAATTTACAACGGTACTAAGCTTTATTCAGGTACTCATTTAGTAGGATATACTTCTGATCAGTTAGACTTAAATATCAACATTACTGCTGATAAAGGTGGAGCGATTGTCACAATTGAGGATTTTCCGGCTAGAACTATAATCGCTGGTAGAAATAGTTATTACGGCTATTACAAAGGTGTTTGGATCAATTATATGGGTCTGACGCCACAATATTTACAGAAGTTAAAACTTCATCCGGGAGATGAGCTACGTTTCAGTAAAAAGACGGTCTTACAGTTTGCACGCAATATTTTGCCTACATTAGAACAAGCTGAGCATGTATCCGTAACAGGTGCACAAGAGTTAAAAGATAAGCTGCCGCCTGAAGCTAGGTTTATTTTCAAATTAGACTATCTAGGTGGTAAGATTCGCTGCACAGCTATGACTGTATATGGGGATGCAGAATATCCATTAAATCGTGACTATGTTGCAAACGAAAAACGAGAATCTGATCTTGAAGAATCTGTTCAAAATAAGCTTAAGCAGTACTTTACTGATTTTGATAAAGAACAATATATTCTTCCAAATGAAGATGCGGATGCTGTTGCGGATTTTTTGGATAATGGACTTGAAAAGCTAAAAGAACTCGGTGAAGTGAAAATTACCGCTAATTTTAGATCATTGCTAAAAGGAATTAAGATTAATACGCAAATTGGCGTAAGTGTTAACTTAACAAATGAGTTGCTTAATGTAGATCTGACTAGTCAGGAGCATAGTCTAGAAGATATTCAAGCTGCATTAAAAGCCTATCAAGAAAAGAAACGTTATTTTGTTTTAAAGAATGGCATGTTGCAAAAGACTGAACAGCCTACAATAGAGCAACTTGCGCAAACAATGCATGATTTGAACATCAAATTTACTGATTTCATTCATGGCAAATTACAAATACCTGCGTACAGATCCTTTTATTTTGCCAAGCAAATGAAAAGTATGAGCGCTCTGCATTTTTCAACTAATGATACCTTTAATAGATTAATCGCTGATTTGTCTAACAACCGTATACGCAGGGATGCAATTCCGCAAACTCTTCAAAATACGCTGAGACCATATCAAAAAGCAGGATTTAACTGGCTTAGTACAATCATTAATTATAATTTTGGTGGTCTATTAGCAGATGAAATGGGACTAGGCAAGACTTTACAAGTTATTGCTGTGCTTTTAGCCAGAAAACAGCAACATAAGAGTAATCTACCGAGTTTAGTTATTGCACCAGCTTCCGTAATCTATAATTGGCAAGCTGAGATAAAGAAGTTTGCACCTGAGTTATCTGTTGGAGTATTGGGCGGCAGCAATGATGAACGACGCAATATGTTAGTACATCAAAATAAATATGATGTACTAATTACCTCATATCAATCGCTTAATCACGATCTAGAAGCTTATCACAACTTATCTTTTAATTTACAAATCTTAGACGAGGCACAAAATATTAAGAATCACCAGTCGATCACGGCTCAATCCGTTAAAGTTATTAAGGCACAACACAGATTAGCTCTAACAGGAACGCCAATTGAAAATAAGCTAAGTGAATTATGGAGTATTTTTGACTATCTAATGCCTGGCTTCTTGGGCTCTTATGTGGACTTCAAAAAGAAGTTTGAAGTACCTATCGTTAAAAAAGAAGATAAGGACCTAGAATCTGCATTAAGTGAGACAGTAGCTCCATTTATCTTGCGACGACTTAAGAAAGATGTTTTAAAGGATTTGCCTGCTAAAGACGAAGAGGTTATTCCTATCAAGATGAACCAAAAACAGGCTGGTCTATATCATCTGCAGATGAATAAAATTATTGCCCAATTAAATGGACAAGACGATGATGATTTTAAAAAGTTTCGTTTTCAGATTTTGGCACAAATTACTAAATTACGAGAGATCTGCTGTGATCCGCATCTTTTATATGATAATTACCATGGCAAATCCGATAAATTAAAAGCGACTATTGATTTAATAAAGAGCAATCTAGAAAACGGACATAAGATTTTACTGTTCTCCCAATTCACTTCTATGCTAGATATTTTGCAAGAGAAACTAGCGAAATTAAAGGTGCCCACTTTTATGCTTACTGGATCTACGCCAAAAGAGAAGAGGCAGGAAGATATTCAACACTTTAATTCATTAAAGCAGCCTGGTGTCTTTTTGATCTCTCTTAAGGCTGGGGGAACTGGTATTAATTTAACTAGTGCTGATGTAGTTATTCATTATGATCCATGGTGGAATATAGCAGCAGAGAATCAAGCAACAGATCGAGCACACAGAATAGGGCAAAAGAATTCTGTTAAAATTTATAAGATGGTCACGCAAGATACAATAGAAGAACGGATCATCAAGTTGCAGCAAAAGAAAGCAGAACTTGCACAAGCAATACTAAACAATAAAGATATGGCTAATGCTGCAATGAATAGAGAAGATCTACTTAAACTGCTAAAATAAAAGAATAGCTTATAGTTATATCTTTCTTAATTTATGCTTTTTATTCTTGCGAACGATTGTTTGTATAAGTATAATAATTTATGTAACAAAAAACCAACAAGTTAAACACTTGCTGGTTTTATATTTTGCTTATTAGTTTATTTAGCATGTTTCTTTTTGTACCAGTAATATAAACCAAACGGTACCATGTTTTCTTGGTGGTGTTCGATTCGGCTAATATTGCTTCTATGGCTCCAGTAGATTAAGACTACAAGCAATCCACTGATAATGCTTAAAGCAATGTCGTGGAAAAAGAACGAAGCGATAAAGATTAGGACCACTGAGATTAAGCTGGTTAATGAGACCATACTTGTGATAAACAAGACAGGGAAGAATATTGCTGCACAAATCAAGAAGAAATGTACATTGTATCCTAATAGAAAGCCTGCTGAAGTTGCAACAGCCTTCCCTCCCTTGAATTTCAAGAATACAGGGAAAGCATGACCTAATATTGCAGCTAAACCAAAAATAAGGCAAAGATAATGTGGACCTAAGTTAAAAATGACAGGAATCAATGTAGCTAGCGTTCCTTTAAAGAAATCAACTAAGAACACGATGATGCCTGCTACAGGACCTAGAACTCTAAATGTATTTGTAGTCCCGATATTTCCTGAACCGTATTTTCTAATGTCTTTATGGAAAAAGGTTTTTCCAACTAATATACCTGTCGGAAACGATCCGAGCAAATATGCTAAAATAAACAACGATGCAAATTTTAATGCAAACATATTTAACAACTCCTATTAATCTATCGCTATTTTAGCAAAGATTATCTTTTAAATATATGGTAGTTGCTGAATTTATGAACAAGTGGAGGAATTTTAGTGGCAAAAGCTAATACTTATGATGATTCTTCAATTCAAATCTTACATGGACTAGAAGCAGTCCGTAAAAGACCTGGTATGTATATTGGTTCAACTGATATACACGGTCTTAATCAACTAGTTTATGAAATTGTCGATAACTCAGTCGACGAAGCAATGGCTGGTTTTGGTAAAGAAATTGATGTAACGATCCATAAAGACAATAGTGTTACTGTAAGAGACTTTGGACGTGGCATGCCTACAGGGATGCACAAGTCTGGTAAGCCAACAATTGAAGTTATCTTAACTGTACTTCATGCAGGTGGTAAATTTACCGAACAGAACTATAAGACATCAGGTGGGCTTCACGGTGTAGGTTCATCAGTTGTTAATGCTCTTTCAAGTTATATGAAAGTAAGAGTGGTTCGTGATGGCAAGGCCTATGAAGAAGAATTTAAAAATGGCGGTCATCCTGTTGGTACACTTAAATGCGTTGGTAAAACAAAAGATAAGACAGGTACAACTATTACTTTCAAACCTGATCAAACTATCTTTTCAACTACTAAGTATAAATACGAGACAATTCAAGAACGAATTCGTGAATCTGCATTTTTACTTAAGGGTGTTAAATTTGTTTTAACAGATGAACGTGAACCAGAACATCATGATGTTTTCCAATATGATGACGGGATTAAGTCATTTGTTTCCTACCTTAATGAAGGAAAAGGAACAATCAGTGACGTTTTCTATTTTGAAGGAAAACAAGATGGCATGGAAATTGAATTTGCTGGTCAATATAGTGACGGCTATTCAGAAAATTTAGTTTCATTTGTTAACAATGTACGTACTGGAGACGGTGGTACCCATGAATCTGGTGCGCGTAGTGGGTTTACTAGAGCTTTTAACGATTATGCTAAAAAGCAAGGTTTACTTGGCAAAAAGGATAAGAATATTGATGGATCCGACTATCGTGAAGGCTTAAGTGCGGTATTGTCAGTAAAGATTCCGGAAGAATTACTTGAATTTGAAGGACAGACTAAGGGTAAGCTAGGTACGCCCCAAGCACGTTCTGCGGTTGATTCACTTGTATATGAAAAGATGTCTTACTATCTCATGGAAAATGGTGAGTTAGCTCAGGAATTGGTTAAGAAGGCTCAACGAGCTAGGGATGCACGTGAAGCCGCTAAAAAAGCTAGAGATGAAAGCAGAAACGGCAAAAAGAGACGTAAGAAGGAAGTTCTTTCTGGTAAACTTACCCCTGCTCAATCACGTAATCCTAAGAAAAATGAGCTATTCCTAGTAGAAGGGGACTCTGCCGGTGGTTCAGCAAAACAAGGTAGAGATAGACGCTTCCAAGCTATTCTTCCTCTTCGTGGTAAGGTCTTGAATACTCAAAAGGCTAAATTGCAAGATATCTTCAAGAATGAAGAAATTAACACAATGATCTATACCATTGGTGCGGGGGTCGGAACAGAATTTAATGTAGATGACTCTAATTATGACAAAGTTATTATCATGACTGACGCCGATGATGATGGTGCTCACATTCAAATTTTGTTATTGACTTTCTTCTACCGCTACATGCGCCCGATGATCGAGAAGGGTAAAGTTTATATTGCTTTGCCACCTCTTTATCGTCTGCAAAAAGGTCGTGGCAAAAAGAGTAAGATCCAATATGCTTGGACTGATGAAGAACTAGCAGAAGACGAAAAGAAAATGGGTCGCGGATACTCCTTACAAAGATTTAAGGGACTTGGTGAAATGAATGCCGAACAGCTTTGGCAAACAACCATGGATCCTGAATCTAGAATGTTGATTAGAGTAAAAATCGATGATGCTGCTTTAGCCGAGAGAAGAGTAACTACCTTAATGGGCGACAAAGTTGCTGCAAGAAGAAAATGGATTGAAGAAAATGTCAAATTCAGAATGGGCGAAGACGGCTCAATTCTAGAATCTGAAGATGAATAAAGAAGGTTTTTAATTTAATGGCCACAAAAGAACGAATTCGCGAAATGCCCCTTGAACAAGTTATGGGTGAGCGTTTCGGAAGATATTCTAAATATATTATTCAAGAACGTGCGTTGCCAGATATTCGTGATGGTTTAAAACCCGTACAGCGTCGTATTTTATACGCAATGTACCAGGATGGAAATACCTACGACAAGCCATTTAAAAAGGCAGCTAAAGCTGTCGGAAACATCATGGGTAACTTCCACCCACACGGTGATAGTTCTATTTATGGTGCTTTAGTTCACTTGTCTCAAGATTGGAAGATGCGTGAACCATTAGTAGAAATGCACGGTAACAATGGTTCAATGGATGGTGATGGACCAGCCGCAATGCGTTATACCGAATCTCGTTTAAGCAAGATTTCAAATATGCTTTTACAAGATATTGATAAAGACACTGTCAATATGGTTCTCAACTTCGATGATACCGAATATGAACCAACTGTATTACCAGCACGTTTCCCTAATTTATTAGTTAACGGTTCAACCGGTATTTCAGCAGGATATGCCACTGAGATTCCACCTCACAATTTAGGAGAAGTTATCGATGCCACAATTTATTTATTAAAGCATCCTAATGCAACTCTTGAGGACTTGATGAAATACGTTAAGGGACCAGATTTTCCTACAGGTGCCATCATTATGGGCACCAAGGGGATCAAAGAAGCATACAAGACTGGTCGCGGTCGTATTCAAGTTCGTGCAAAAACAAGCATTCAAGATATCCGTGGACACCGTCAAGAAATTGTAGCTACTGAAATTCCATTTGATGTTAATAAATCTCTTCTTGTAAAGAAAATCGATGAAATCCGCTTAAACAAGGAAATCGATGGTATTGCAGAAGTCCGTGATGAAACTGACCGTCATGGTTTATCAATCGTAATTGAATTGAAGAAAGATACTGATGCACAAAACATCTTAAACTACTTGTTTAAGAATACTGATTTGCAAGTATCTTATAACTTCAATATGGTTGCAATTGACCACATGACACCAGTTCAAGTAGGGTTAAAGCGTATTCTAATTTCATACTTGGAACATGAAGTTGACGTTGTTACTAAGCGTACTAAATTCGATTTAAACAAGGCTGAAGCTCGTTTAGAAATTATCCAAGGTTTAATTCATGCAATGGATATCTTGGATCAAGTAATTAAGACTATTCGTGCATCTAAGAACAAAGCTGATGCCAAGAAGAATTTAATTGCTAAATACAAATTCACTGAAAAGCAAGCTGAAGCTATCGTTTCTTTACAACTTTACAGATTAACCAATACTGATGTAAACGAATTGATTGCTGAACAAGATAAGCTCAATAAGTTAGCTGAAAAATACCGCAAACTTTTGTCTGACCGTAAGACCCTTGAAAAAGAAATAATCAAGGAACTTTCAGCAGTAAAGAAAGAATTCAGCAACCCTCGTCGTACTCAAATCTCTCAAGAAAGTGCCAAAGTTGAAATTGATGAAAAGGCATTAGTAACTGATGAACAAGTACGTGTCTTGATCAGTCGTGATGGCTATCTCAAGCGCTCATCTATCAGATCATATCAGTCAACAGATGATGCGGATAATGGTTTGCCTGATGGTGACAAGGTAGTTTATGAAAACACAATATCGACATTATCTAATCTTTATCTGTTTACCAACCGAGGCAATGTGATTTATCGTCCAGTTCATGAATTAGTCGAAGCTAAATGGAAAGAAACAGGACAACACTTGTCTCAAGAAATAGGTCTAGATAATGACGAAAAGATCATTCGTGTATTTGTTTTAGACAAGTTGAGCGCAAATATCAATTTCTTGTTGGCTACAAATGATGGCTATATCAAACAATTGGAACTTGCTAACTTGCAGCCTACGAGAACTTACAAATCTCGTGCTATGACCGCAATCAAATTAAAGAATAAGGATAGCCTATTAGTTGGTGTAGATGCCGTTAAACCTGATGCTAAAAAGGAAATTACCTTATTTACTCATCGGGCTTATGCAATTAGATATGATATAAGTGAAATTCCTACATCAGGTTCTAAGGCTGTGGGTGTTAAATCAGCCAATCTTAAAGAAGACGACTATATCGTAAATTATGTATTAGTTGATAATAAATATGTTGATTTAATGCATGTCGGTTTGATTACTCAGCGTGGTGCATTTAAGCAGTTCAAATTAAAATTGGTTAATAAAGTGTCTAGAGCTAAACGAGGCGTCTTAGTATTGCGTGAATTAAAGACTAAGCCACATAGAATCGCTGCCTTGGTACCATATGCTCAAGATCATGTATTGCATATTACAACAACTAGTGATCGTCACGTTAAGATTCAAACTAATGAATATCCTTTAGGCGATCGATACTCAAATGGTTCATTCGTCATCGATACAACAACAGATGGAATCCCAACAAGTATTGAGTTAGGACGACCAATTAGTAGCCAAGATTAGTTTTTTATTATTAATTAGTTTCAACTTAGATATTTATAAATAGTGTTAAGACGTTTGTTTTGACACTATTTATTTTTGGATAGATAATGAAGATGGTTATAGGACACGGCTTATTATTAAATAATATTTTAGGAAAGAAGATAATTACTATGCCTAAAACAGATACTATACTTTCGGTCAAATCCTTACGTTACTTTTTACAATTGATTGACACCATGAACTACACTCAAGCTGCTCAAATTCTTGGTATCACTCAACCTGCATTAACCCAACAAGTCAAAAAATTGGAATATGCAATTGGTGCTCCTTTGTTTGGCCAAATGGGTAAGAAATTGTACTTAACTGAAGCAGGGAAGGAAATGGAGTCTGCCGCAGTTGAGCTATTGAGCACTATCAATGGTGTTATAAGTGACATTCAGGAATACACACAAGCCGACAAGGGTAATATTTCCGTTGGAGTTTTGGATACTCTGCAAGCTGATGTCTTTTACGAATTTCTACGCTTCTTCCACAGAAAATATCCAGAAGTTACTTTTTCAGTCGATTACTACGATAGAAAAGAGCTTTGGCGTAGACTCGACACTAATTTAATAGATCTAGCAATTATGTATTTGCCAGATAACACCAAGAAAGAAGAAACTAATTTGCGTCATCAATACAATCACCATGACATTTCTTCTGATCGCTTAGTTGTTTTAACACACAAGACAACTGTAGAAGCAGGTGAAACTTATCCAGTATCACGCTTCATCAACAGAAAATGGATTGCATATCCAGATGACTTTTACGTAACTCACTTAATGTACGAGCTATTTGGTAAAAAGCACAAACCAGATATTTCTATGGAGATTGCTTCTACTAAAGAAATGGTCCAAATGGCAGAAGTAACAGACTACGATACTTATGTTACCCAATCATACTATGACGTCCACAAAGATGAAATCAGTTTAACTCCTATTTACTTACAAGGAGAGCATGATTTCCATATTTCTTATGTCTACCGTAAGGGTAAGTTAGAAATTCCAAGAATGGAAAATATGCTAAAAGAATTTGAAATGTTCTTGGATAAACGCTTAGATTCTAGTAGACTATTAAGAGAAGTAAAACAAAAATAAAGTTAGAAAAAGAGGCAATTAATTTAATGGAAAAAGAATTCGTTTTCGGACACCAAAATCCAGATACTGATGCTATCGGTACTGCTATTGCATTTTCATACTTGCAAAACAAGTTAGGCTACAATACTGAAGCTGTTGCTTTGGGTGAACCTAACGATGAAACAGCTTATGCTCTTAAGAAATTCGGTTTTAAAGCTCCTCGTGTGATTAAGGAAGCAGCACCCGAAGTTAAGGCAGTTATGTTAGTTGACCACAACGAACCACAACAAAGTGTTTCAGACATCGACAAGGTTAAGGTAACTCACGTAGTAGATCACCACAGAATTATGAACTTTAATACTGCTGATCCTTTGTACTACCGTGCAGAACCTAAGGGTTGTACTTCAACTATCGTTTGGAAGATGTTTAACGAAAACAACGTTGAAATTCCTGAAAAGCTTGCTGGTTTAATGCTCTCAGCTATTATTTCAGACACTTTGCTTCTTAAATCACCAACTACCACTGATGAAGATAAGGAAGCTGTAGAAGCTTTAGCTAAAATTGCTAGTGTTGACTACAAGGAATACGGTTTGGCAATGCTTAAGGCTGGTACTAACATCGACGACAAGTCAGAAGAAGATTTGATTGACTTAGATGCTAAGAGTTTTGAATTAAACGGCCACAATGTACGTGTTGCACAAATCAATGTTGTTGATTTAGCAGATGCTTTGAAACGTAAAGAAGCTTTCTTGAAGGCTATGGAAGCTTCTTCAAAGGACAACAACTATGACATGTTTATGCTTTTAATTACCAACATCCTTGATTCAGACTCAGAAGCTTTGGTTGTAGGTAGTGACGAAACTAAGGCATTGTTTGAAAAGGCATTTAACACAAAGCTTGAAGATTCAGAAGTTAAATTGCCAGGTGTTGTATCACGTAAGAAGCAAGTTGTTCCACCACTTACTGATGCTTTCAACGCTTAATTTAAAGTGGATGAATAAGAGGTAGTTGATATAACTGCCTCTTATTTTTATGTCAATTATGAAAAAACTATTTAACACAATAGTCATTATCAGTACGGCGTTAATGATACTAAGCTTTATCTTGTTTATTATTCATAAGGATAAACTGTCCATAACCTTATTTGCGACGTTTATCACCATTTGGTATCATTTCTTCATGCGTTGGATTATTGGAAATGTAGTAGGGCCAATGTTATTAGGTGTGAATTCTAACAACAAATGGTTTCATCAAACCAAGATAGAAAATAAATTTTATCGCATATTGCACGTCAAAGATTGGAAAAAGTTTCTTCCAACTTATGACTCAACTTTATTCGATTTAAAAACTCAGAGCCTCGACGATATCATAAACAATATGTGTCAGGCAGAGCTTATTCATGAACTAATGTTTATATTTAGTTTGGTTCCAATTGCATTTTCAATTTACTTTGGTGATCTATACATTTTTGTACTTACATCAATTGTTGCAATGATGTTTGAACTTTGCTTCATAATCGTACAACGTTATAATAGAGAACGTTTGGTAAAACTAAATACTAAGCTAAAACGTAGACGTTCGCGTTAAATCAATTTTATAGAAAAGAGAATAAATATGGATTACCCACAATTAAACTTAAATAAGGTAGAAGGACCAAAAGCTACCATTAAGACTAATCACGGTGATATAAAAATTCAATTGTTCCCTGAACAAGCACCAATGACCGTTGAAAACTTTGTGCGATTGGCTCAAAAGGGATATTATGACAAAACAATTTTCCATCGAGTAATCAGCGACTTTATGATTCAAGGTGGAGATCCTGAAGGTAACGGTACTGGCGGAACAAGTATCTGGGATCACCCATTTGAAGATGAATTCTCTCAAGAATTATTTAACTTACGTGGTGCTTTATCAATGGCCAACTCAGGTCCTAATACTAATGGCAGCCAATTTTTCATTGTTCAAAACAAAAATATGCCTAAGCGCTATATTAAACAAATGGAACCAGCCGGTTATCCTAAGGAAATTATTCATGCATACAAGCAGGGTGGTACACCTTGGCTAGACGGTCGTCACACAGTCTTCGGCCAAGTTATTGATGGCATGGATGTAGTAGATGAAATTGCTAAAGTCAAGAAAAACAAGATGGATAAGCCATTAGAAGACGTTGTAATCAATACAATTGATACTGACGGTTCAATTTTGTAAGACTAACAAAATAAGAGCTATTGTTAAAATAATCGACAATAGCTCTTATTTTTCTTTTAGTTCATTTCCTTTAAAAGGACAATGAGTGATTTACACACACGTTCTGCCTTAGCGGCTGGTAATTTTCTTAATTCATTATTTACTTTTTGAATGAAAATAGGCGTATTATTCACTGGACCTTCGGGCTTTATCTTTTTAACGCGATAAGCGTTATTAATGATATCAGGTGTAGTAGTATTCAAAGCTCTTGCAATTGAATCAAGCTTTTGAATACTAATATTTTGATCCTTGGTCCTTTCCAAACGTGAAATAAAATTTACTGAAAGATCACTGAGTTCAGCAAGATCTTCCTGCGTGAGCTTTTGTTCACGTCTTCTACGGGAAATTTCTTCTCCTAAATTAATATTCACAAAGCATTCGATCCTTTCAAACTACTTATATTATTATGTGTATAGCTTATAAAAGATTAGGTGGAAAATGAATAAACTATTTTAATAGTATTAACTTGTATTATATTAAACATCAATATTGCTTTATTTATTGATTAAGCAAATCTCGTGAGACTGTAAAATAGTTTGTGTAAGGATGAATGATTCCTTAAATTAATTTCTTAAAATATTAGAAAAAGGAGTTCCTTTCTTGTATGATTTGTTTGAACAAAAAACACATACAGAAAGAAGAACTCCTTCATGAATGATTTTACCAAAAATATGGCTCAAGAGCTCTATTCAATCAAGACAAAATTAATGATTTATTGCGTAAAGAATTACAACAAGCAGTTAATGACTTGTTAGAAGCTGAATTAACTGCTTTTTTAGGTTATAATTCTTATGCAAGATGCAAGAGACGGCTGGAATACCGGCAATTCGGCGTATCTACCAGAGAGATAGCTGATTTGATTGAAAAAATGTATGGCAGCCATTACAGCCCCGCTCAAGTATCCAATATTTCTAAGCAGATGATCCCCAAGGTAGAGGCCTATCACAAGCGTAAGCTGAGCGATAAGTTCTTCTGCGTTTATCTAGACGCTACCTACGTTCCTCTGCGCCGAGAAACCTTTGAACGCGAAGCTGTCTATATTGCCATTGGTATCAAACCTAATGGTCACAAGGAAGTTATCGACTACTGCATTGCGCCCAATGAAAACATTGAAGTCTGGACGGAGCTGCTCCAAAGCATGAAATCTCACGGCTTAGAGCAAGTAGAGCTTTTTCTTTCAGATGGTGTCGTCGGTATGAAGCAGGCGCTTGTAGAAGCTTATCCTAAAGCTCACTTTCAACGCTGCCTGGTACATGTTATGCGCAATATTTGTGCCAAAGTCCGAGTAGATGATCGTGAAGCAGTCATGAATGACTTTTACGCTAAATGGGGTAAGTTATACAGTCACGTGGTAAGAAACTTAAAGGCAATCGAGGCTGATATGCTTGTATTTTATAATTATCCAAAGCAGATTAGACCGTCAATCTATTCAACGAACATGATTGAATCGTTTAACAATATTGTTAAGCGTAAAGCTAAGCCTAAAGCTGAATTTCCAACAGAGCAATCATTGGACATATTTATAGGCATCCAAGCATTGAGCTACAATGATCGATATTTCAATCGAATCCACAAAGGCTTTGGCCAGGTTCAAGATACCTTGGAATCTTACTTTGATTAAATAAAGAATAAAAAATCAATCTATGAGAAAGATCTATTTACACAAAAGATTTGACAGTTTCAATCTCGTAGCCTCAACCTTTGAGGCTATTCTACCGCAAATAACATCTAATATTGTAAGACTAGGATTTTGAAGGATTGGGGATATTAATGAGTTTAAGAGGAAATTTGCGAGATATTTTTAATAGTGCTAAGCCAGCAGAATCAAGGCAATTAGCTTGTGCTTTAACTTTTTGCGGTGGTTTCATTGACGCTTATACATATATACAAAGGGGACACACATTATCCGCTGGTCAAACAGGGAACGTAATATTCTTTAGTTCAGCATTGGCTGATCATAATATTCCAGGAATGATCAATCGAGCAAGTACTTTTATAGCATTCACATTGGGATTGCTACTGGTTGGTCTTTTTCATAAATACGTAAAAAGTCACTATTGGAGAGTATTTTGTTTATTTCCAATTTTAATCATCTGTGTAGTTGTTGGATTTCTGCCTAAAAGTGTACCTAATTACTATATAGTGCCAGCAATCGCTTTTGGCTTGGCCGTTCAAAATGCTTCTTTCAGCAAAATTGAAGGTATGGGGTACAACAACGTCTTTACAACTGGTAATCTAAAAAAATCTGTAGTTGCTTGGAGCGCGTTTTTCTTTGGTGCAGATAAGAGTCAACATACAGCAGCTGTTAATTACATGATGCTAACAATTTCATTTATGGTTGGAGCAATCGTTTCAGCATTGTTGCAAAAGATTTGGGTTCTTAAAACAATTTGGATTGCGGTTGTATTATTGGCGGCAATTAATTTCATATATCTTTTGGCACTTAAATCAAATAATAAATTGAATTTCAAAAATGAATAGAATATTTAAATCATCTGTCTGTAATGCAGATGATTTTTTAGTTGATCGAAGAAAAGGGATAGCAAATAGCAGAAGAAAATGCTTCTATATATCTGCGTATAATTGATATTATGTAAAGCTACAATCAAAAAATATTATGCCTAGGAAAGTTATCAATCTCAAACTACTTTTTATTAGTTTAAAGAGCTTTTTAAAATTTGCTTTTCATTTCGTAATTAATAAATCCTTCAGCATTTATATTTATTTTTTACTCAAACTAATTAAAACTTGATTTTACATTACCTTTATTTCTTATTTATAATTACTCTTCACTTTTTTATTGAGTTAAAAATTTAATGCTTTTTTGCATGTTGAGATCGCAATTCTAAGGCCAAGTTCATTTATTTTGACCATTAGTTGATAATTTAATTCAATTAACTTTTATATGCGTTCTGAGTAAAAAATATATTTAATTAAAATATTCGTATCACATTACTAATTACTAAAGAGTTCATCCATTTTAAATGTCAATTTACCAGGTTATCAAAAAATGCTGATTAATTATTTACAAATATCTATAATTACTGATATCAGAACAATATTTTGATTTAAATATAATCCTAATTTGTGTGATTTAAGCTAGACATCTAATCATGATAGCTAAGCCAAAATAAGGAGTATTTGCTGACAGTTTTTAGAGTCAAGAATAGGTGTGTTTCAAAGAGATTGTAATAATCTTTAAAACACACCTACTTATCAAAGTAAAAGATTTTTGTATAAAATTTAAAATGATTTTTAGCACTACATAAAACAATAATTTTAATGATAGCAAGATAAACCTCTCTCCGAAATAAAGATTTTTATTGTTAATAAGTAAAAAATATTTTCTTTTATACCTATGTTTTTCACAACTACTTTTCAGTATTTAGGAAGATTTTAAATTATTTTTTCTACTCTTTTTATTTTGAGTAAATTTCATACTAAATTGTTCTTCTATATAACATAATGACTAGACTTACTGGTAATTTATCTAGCTAATATCAATTATGCATAAATTTAATGTTTTTAAACACATTTTTATAGTCTTTTTGAAGCTATTTATATCCAAAATACTACAATTTTTGACTATTTCAGCAAAAGTTTATTTAAAAATAAGAATCTGTAGGCAAATCACCAGCTTTTTAAGGCTAAAAACTCAACTTGATAGCTTTTATAGAGTACCTTTATTTGTATCTCCCCTCCTCCATTGACTAGGGAGCAGGGAAAACATAAATAAAAAGCCCGAAATGACAATAAAGCAATCAAATTCAGGCTTTTCTTACTAGTACTAGCAAATTTATTCAGATGAAATTATTCTCTTATGCAGTATGGAATTTGCTGACAACGAAGGCCACAATGATTACCAAAATTACTGCACCTAAAATAGATGGAACAATTGCCATACCTGCTACCTGTGGTCCCCATTCACCCAGAAGGGCTTGTCCCAATGAAGAACCAATCAAGCCAGCTAAAATATTAGCAATCCAATTCATTGATCTGCCGTGACCTGTTAAAGCCCCAGCAATCAGACCAATTACACCGCCGACAATCAATACCCAAATCCAATGTAGCATTTTGATCACCTTTGCTTTCTTGCAACATCTATATTTATAAATAATTTAATTAAGTTAAGCGCTTATTCTTAATTATTTATATTTTATAAAACGCTATAGCTTTTGTCACTAATTGTATTCTACAAAACTATTAGTCTTATGTTTTTCTTTAGCTTTTGGACATTAAAATTGATCTTCATTTTCAAAGATTATTTGCTTAAACTAATCAAAATATCAGCAATTTCATGAGGATACTCCCACTGAATGTAATGAAAAGTCCCCATTGGTATAATTTTGGATTCAGAATTTTGGTTAAAGTATTCAGATCTTTCATATTCGCTCATTCGATACTTCTCAGTAATAATTATCGTTGGAATAGAGTCATTCCATTTATCTTGATTAAACCAAAAGACATCTTTTTTCATAGCATTATTAAATGTTGGTCATCTTGATCATTGAAATGAGCTTCATTCTTTTCTATTGTTTGAACTTCATCTTTAGTTAAAGGACGAAACGTATTTATTTTTCTTAATAAGTTGGTTAATTTTGAAAAAATTATAATTCTCCCCTTAATTCTGACTATATGGATAATAATGATCTGATTTAGACTCAAATTCTTTTATGCAGATTATTTTATCTTCCAAATTAAAATCAATTAATGAAACACCGTCAAACTCACTAATTTTATTTAAGTAATCACACTTAAAATGCCATTCAACAATACCAGTTTGATGAATTATAATTATTCTTTTTATTGTCCAAACTAAGACAGTACCCTTTTCATTCCAATCTGAAAACCATGCAAGTATTTCTTTTTTATTTCTATAAATTGGGCCATAACATTCACTATACACAGCTTTATCATCAAAATTATCTTTGATTACTTTGCTATTTTTATCTAACCAACTCTGAAAATATTCGCTAATTATCTCTTTTTTCATAAACCATATTTCCTTTTTAAACTACAAGGTACATAATATAATTTTATACAAATAAGTACAAAAAGACTATAAGATGGTAAGTAATAATGTCTTCTTAAGCCTCTGAGGGAAGAAAGAAATATGACAATTGAACAAAAAATACAATATTTAACGAAAAAACTAAATAATCCAAAAGCAAGATACACTGATGAAGAACTAAGTTGGCTAATTAATCACATCGGCGATCCTGATGCAAAGATTCGTGATGAATTAGTTTGTAATACTTTTGGTAGTGGTTTTTTTGAAGAAAAATTCACTAGAGAGCAAGTACGATTCTTATTTGAAAATGTGCAAAAAAGGAATCTACTATTTTATAATATTTCTAAAAACATCAGTTACTCTTCTCTTACCAGATCTTTTACTTGTTTATTATTGGAATTACTGATTCAAACAAACGGAAATCAAGCTTCAAAATACTTTCAGATACTGAGTTTAAGTGAAGAACAATTTATATTTAAAGGATTGATCAAATATTTAGAAGAAGAACATGACTATTCTGGATATGATGAAAAATATGGTTGGATTCATGCAATAGCACATTGTTCTGATGCCTTAGAAGTAAGCGTTGTTCAAACCTCCTTTAATTTGGATCTAATCAATGAATTGTTAAGTGCAACACATAAATTGTTTTGTCAGATTAATAAAAAATTTATTGATGAAGAAGAGTATTATTTAGCCGATGTATTTATCGCGGGCTTACAGAATAATAAACTTAGTAGCACTAATTTAATAAAATGGTTTAATTCTTTTAATTTTAATCCTGAATCATCAAGTCAAATTGAATTCCATCGTTTTGGTAATTTAAAATCATTTGCAGAAGATATTTATGTTAAATTAAATACAGCTAATCTTTTGGATGGCGATTTAAAGAAATACATTGAAAAAGAATTCAGCCAAATGTATTAGAAGATATGAGTTATATAATAATTATTTTTCTGAGGTAATCTTACGTAATAGAAATTCATGGAGGAGCTTATCAAATGAGTAACAAAAAGAATCACGTTAACAATGCCGAGATTAAAACGAGAATTGTACCTTTCAGGCCAAGTCAATAAGTTGTTTTATTTCAAGAAAAGGACTTGATTCAAGTCATCCGGGATGCAATGCCACCTTACAATGCGAAAACATCTGCAACTGAAGGCCTAGGACTCACGCCAGAATACTTTCGTAACCTACCCGATGTTATTAGAAGCAACCATCCCTAGAAAAGTGGAGACTTGTTCTGCCGCAACTGGTACTGATGATAGTGGGAAGACTGTTTGGACCGAGTATAAAAATGTTGATCTTGATACCTACGATGATTTTAACGATTTAGGTCAAGCTTTTGAAAAGCAATTTTCTAATGAATAGCAAAGCACTAAATTAAGCAAAGCCACCATAAAAGTGATCAATGTAGTTCCGTTAATTGACTTTGCTCGACAATGGTTTGAGAAAAAGGACAAACAATTCGGTAATTCAATAGATTAACACAAAAACGAGAAAGACTTGATTTCTTTCTCGTTTTTTCTTATCTTTCAAACATTTTCTATCTTGATTAGTTTAGCAATCTTAGCTACGTCAACGTCTGTCAGAGCTTGTATCAAATTATCGTTAGTTAAAGGAAAAATAATGTATTGGCCATGATTTACGGCGTAGCATTGCAAAAATAAACGTGTGCTGCGACCGTTACCTTCTCTGAAGGGATGCATATAATTAAGCAGATCCATCAATTGAGCATAATCTTCAGCGGTCAAGTGATGTTGCTTTTGCTGCAATGACATAACATGGTTAATATCTTCTTCTGCATAGTTGAAGCGATTGTAGTCTAAGAAGGTAGTATTACCCTTGTAAAAATTGCCCTGACGATATTTACTTGCCTAATCATATAGAGGAATTTATTTTGGCAAAGGCACTAATATCTTTTATCTTAATTCCTTGATTCAGCAAGAAGAGTTCTCTTTGAGCAGTAATTTCAAACTCCTTTTTGGCTAAATCTTGTGCATCCCTAATCCCCAACTTATTAATCAACGTACCATTAGCATACAAAGTCTCTTGAATCCAGTCACTCATCGTTTTTCTCCAAAAATTGGATAATAATCCTCGCTTAAATCCGTTTCGTCATGAACAAGATCATTGATCTCTTGTTCTGTTGGCTGCCCAGCCCTCTAAATGATTATTTTGCACGATAAAGCGGATCTCTTATATAGATCTGGATCTGATATCTTCATTCCTTGAATTGTTTGTGCTTGATCATCTATTTTCAATTTTTCTTTTTTGTCCATGTTTCCACGCTTTCTATAAAACTATTATAGCAAGTAAAAAGATCCTCATGTCTTTCAAACATAAGGATCTTTCTGTATTATCTTGTTATTTCTCTTATAGCTACAACGTGCTCATCATTACTTGTTTGACCTATGCCACTCATCTTTTTATCTTTCTTAGAATAACGATAAATCGTACCCGTATCATCAATCCCTGCATTTAACGCCAGATAAGCATAGTAATGATTCTTCGTTTTAAACATGGTAAAGACAAAAATCGGATGTTGCTGTTCTTTTACCACTTGCTTGATCATTCGATCATAAATTGGACTATGAACCTGCTTTTTAAATTGATCTTTTAAAACATGTTTCTTAACGGTCAAATAAATTGAATTTGATTTTCGATTAACATGATCTATAAAGATGTCACTTGCATCAACAATCTCCTCATTCTTTACTTTAAATTTCTTTCCTTTATCTAATTCACCATTAACTAATAGTTTCCGATACAGAGTTTTTTCATCATTAGCAGTGTTCAACTTAAGCATAAGAATTGGTGTATTACTGCTTGAATGAAAAGAAGAAGAAAGAATTAAACCGATCGCTAAAACAGTAAAAGCAACTAGTAACAATAGAAGAACATATAACGGCCTAAAGTATTTAATGCTTTTCTTCATTAAATCTATCCTTTCACCAAGTGAATCTCCCGATCAAACAACCTGCGCATCCCTTCATTGAAATTGTGTGCAATAAAGACAATAGTCGCTTTACTCTTAACTAGGTTCTTAAGAATATCCATCGTTGCATTCTGATCAATCGCACTCGTTCCCTCATCAATTAAAATAATATCGCTATTATGTACCTTAGCTCTAGCTAGAACGATCTTTTGCCGTTGACCACCTGAGATATTCAACTTGTCCAAATCAAGTTCTTCATTCAAGCCATCTTTGAACTTAGAAATATCTGTATCAAAGTCGACCTCTTTAACTGCTTGGTCCACTCTGTTATCAAGCTTCTCATTAAACATGGTAATGTTATCTTCAATTGTAGCTGGAAAGACAACTGGATTCTGTGGAATATAACCAATCTTACTTAAGTCAGGAACAATTTCCTTACCATTTTGATCCTTGTATACTACATTACCTTCACTTGGTTTTAGTTCTCCTAAGATCAATTTAAATAAAGTAGATTTTCCGGCTCCTGAATCACCAGTTAACAGAATCTTTTCACCTTGTTTAATCTGTAAGTCTGCGAAAGCTAATTTTTCTCCATTTGGGAACTGCAACTTAAGATCATGAGTTTCAATTGAAGCTGGTACAACACCTTGCTTTTCTTTTGGTACTTCAACCTTACTTGCTGATTGATCAACTTCATCAATCAACTTGGTTGTGCCTTTCATTGCACCACGTCCAGATGTAACCATATTAATACCTTGACTAAGGTAAAAACGGAAATTCCCTACAATCATCAAAGCACCAATAGTAATACTACCTTGCTTAACTAAGACACCAGCCAAAATGAACAGGATTAATCCAAACAAAGCTGAGACAATTCCATTAACAGCTTCAAGCAACTTGATATAGCCTGTTTGCTTCACGTTAGCATATTCCAATTTCTTTGAAGCATTGGCAGTGACTGAAAACAACTTAGCTCCTGCCATAAATTGTCTAATCTGTTCTAGTCCTGATAGCCAATCATTCAATGTATCTAGATAGGCTTGATTACTATCAGAAATCATCTGATTGGCTTTTTGTAGTGGTTTCTCTGTTAATTTAGGTAAAAGCAATGATACAGCTACCATTATGCAAATCACGATTAATAACTGCCAACTTAACAGAATTAAATAGATTACTACACTGATAATCAAGACAGTACCGTAAATCACACCAAACAAGTTGGTAAAGTAGTTTTCATTAATCAGCGTTAAATCATTAGTCAATCTATTCTGCATGTCTGCAACGGTGTGCTGTTTTTGATCATCATAATAATGCTTAACTATCTTGGCTCTGACTTGTTGGTTCAAATCCTGTTGTAAATAATTATCAAGATTCTGCACTATTGGCAATAAGAAATACAAAATAAGCATGATGATAAAACATACTATGGCTATTAAGATAAACTCATGCCAATTTCTTGCCAAGATTACATTCGTTAAAGTTTGAGTTAAGTAAGTACTGAAAATAGCTATAGCAGGTACTACTATTGATCCCAAGACAAATAAAGCAAATCTAAAGGGATGTATTTTAACAAACTGTTTTAAATTCATTTTTCTGTCCCTTCTTTCTTACTCTTTAATTGAATTATTTGATCGAATTTTGCCTGGAGTTTTGGAGTGAAGTTATGTGCAATTAACAAGATTGTTTGATCCGTTTGAAGTAGTTGGTCAATAATCTTTTCCGTAGCAGCTTGATCAATGGCACTAGTTACCTCATCCATTAAAACAAAAGGCTGCTCATGAATTTCACTTCTAGCTAAAACCACTTTCTGTCTTTGACCACCTGATAGATTTTCCTTCTTTAAATCTACCTCAGTATCAATACCTGCTGGCATTTTAGCTAAGTCGGGTTGTAATTGAACAGCCTGTGTAATTTCGTTTAATTTATTAGTCAACTTATCATTAAACATCACGATATTATCTTTAATACTTGCGGGAAAGGCAATTGGATCTTGAGGTAAATAACCTACTTTTGCTTTGTCTAAAGAAAGGGCTTGTCCGTTCTTATCAAAGAAAGCAACTTGACCAGCTTCAGGCTTAAGCTTGCCTAATAAAATCTTGAATAAAGTAGATTTACCAGTACCTGAATCACCAACTAACAGAACTTTTTGCCCCTTCTTGATTGTGAAATCAGGATAGGAGATTTCTTCTCCCTCTTTATACTTAGCCTTTAATCCAGATACAGTAACACCATAGACATCTGTTTTGGTTAAATCGGTATTTGCCATCTTTTTACGTAACTCAGCGGTTTGTTCACGTAAAGCCTTAGTTGATTTAACCTTGGTTAACGAATTCGTGATATTCCAGATGCCTGAAAAGATGGTAAAAGCAAAACTGCTTGCAACAGCGAAATCACCAAATGAAATAATATGCATTAAGAACAATACACCAGCTACAACGGACATCCCTATTTGAGATAAGGCATTACCCAACCCATTGATAATCTCAGAAATTGCTTGGTACTTATAGTTTTGCTTATTCGCCTTAACATAATAGCTGCTCGCCTTTTGCATTTGTCTGGCTAATCTACCATAAGCAGTATATCGACGTAATTCTTGCAGACCGCCTAGCCAATGTTCAATTGCATTCAGCAACTTGCTGTGTTCCTGGTTCACTTTATCCATCGCCACGGAGGTCTTTTTCTCCATTATTTTTGGTAAAGACAAAGTGATCACCGCTAAGATAGCCGTCGTTACAATCAGGATCCAGTTCATGCTTATCAGCAAGGCAATCGCGATAGTAATCTCTAATACACCACTTAAAATAGTTACCCAAGTGGCTGCGTAGTTGGTTGTAAGCAACTTAAGGTTTTCAGTTAGTTCATTCTGCATATCAGTTAGCTTTGCATCCCCTTCACCGTAGTAATGATGCATGATGTCCTGTCTAATCTGATGCAGATAATCTTGCGTTTGTTTTGTAAAAATCACCGTTGCAATTGGCAAAAGCAATGCAGTAACCACTTCTAGTATCGCCTGAATAACTTGCCAATAAATATACGTATTTAGTTTTCCGGCAGTAATTCCGTTCAAAGCGTATTTAAGAAAGTACTGCGAAAAACTACCAGAAAATGCATATAACACATATAGCGCAATGATTAAGATCGAACGCGGTATGTTACTTTTAAAAAGCTCTTTGATTGTCATAGGCTTTTCCTCCAAGATCCTTTTAAATTGCTTATAAATTTATTTATATTTTAATATTATCCCCCTGCTTTTAATTTACAACCCATTTTTACTATGTGGTCATTTTTTCTAACTAAGATGCAATTGTTTGATACTAAAGCTATGTGCTATAATGTGATCAACTTTTAAACAGGAGATGTATTCTAAGTATTTATTCATAAAAACTTAGGTTTAAGCTTGCGGTTAAACTACTTTCTTTTAACCGTTAAGCGCTACTTACAGCTCAGCCCCAAATTCTGAAGGTTTGGGGTTTGGTTAACTACAATTGAATAGATAACTTTTCCCTGACTTTCAGAAATACTTGTTTTGTCACAGTATTATTAAAGGAATGGGAAAATGTTTAAAAGTATAAGCAGATTATTAATTGGACGTATAGCTACTAATATCGCAGATTCGTTATTCTACATAACTATTTTGTGGTACTTTAAGATTATTTTTCATTCACCAATGATTCTGTCATTGGTTTTTATTGCAGATTCGACTATCGATATGTGTGCATTCATATTTGGCCCATTGATCGATAGAGTCTACATTAAAAACTTGCTTAAATATGTAACAGTTAGTCAAATCATTTTAAGCATAGTTGCTTCAATCTTATTTCATTTTAAAAACTGGAAAACATTAACATTGGTTCTATTGCTACTAACATATATACTGTCTACCATTGGATCAACTTTAATTTATCCAGCTGAAGAAAAGATCTTGCCATCTATAGTCAATAAAAATAAATTAACTAAGGTTAATAGCTTATTTCAAGTAACTTATCGAATTTTAGATTTATTTCTTGATGCGTTGGCTACGGTGATAGTGACTTATTTTTCATTTAATAAGGCAATGGTCATCAGTGCTTTCGTTTTTACTATTGCTCTTGGCTTTTATGCAAAATTATATCTACCAAGAAACTTAATAGTATCTGAAAAAGATCATGACTACTTCACCGGTAAATATTTACAAGATTTGCTTAAAGGATGGTATGTATTAAAAAATGAAGGGAGAATCTTACTTTTAATCATCCCTCTTGCAGTAACTAACTTATTCTACGGTATTGCATCAGTAGGGATGCCATATTTTTCGAGTCAATATCTAACTAAATCAGCAATCAGTTACGGTGGATTGGAACTCTTTTCTTCTATTGGTGGTTTACTAGGCAGTCTAATTGTTAGTAAGATTGATACTTTAAAACCAAACTTAGAACAACTAATTGTTATTTGTTTGGGATTAGCTGGAATTTCTGTAGTTTTGGAGGCTCTTGTTGCTAACTACATCCCTTGGCTAATACTTATCTTTGCGCTTAGCAGTGCCTTTTGGATTAGCATTATGAATATTAATTTTGAAGTGCTAATCCAAGAAAGCTTTAGTCCACGCATACTTGGTAGAATTGAGACAATTAATAGTAGCATTATTAACTGTATGATTACTATTGGCTCTTTTCTAGGTGGATTGATCGTCCAACATTTTGGAGCCGGTATTGCGATCCTCTTACAAGGCTTAGCCGAGGTACTCACAGCTATATTTTATTTAATATACTTAAGATAATAAAAGAGATTGACACATCCCTAATTGGAGATTGTCAATCTCTTTTTTCTATTGGAACAATGAAAATAAACCATTCACCGAGTTATTACTACCGTTTACCGAAATTAGCTAGATTGGTAACAATAAACATGTATACTGTTAAACAACGAGGAGGAAAATTAATGAAAGTTAAGCTAAATATTAATTCAAATTTAAACGAAGAAAAAGCTGAATTTTGGATAAAAAAGATGACTACCAAAATTGAACAAATTACCAAAGAGTTAAATTCTAAACAAGATTTTCTTTGGTGTTATCAAGATAGGGATGCCTTTCAAGTCAAGTATAGTGATATTTTCTTAATTCAAGTGGAAAATGAAAAAACACAAATTTACACCCAATCTGATAAGTATATCTTTAAGGAACGCTTATATCAGATTGAGAAGAATTTACCCAGCGATTTTATTATGGCTTCCAGAAGCGCCATTATTAATTATCGTAAATTAGATCATCTAAAAATGTTAGAAAACGGCAACTTGGTATTAGTATTGGCATGATTTGTTTGGCTGTAAATGTATTGCTTTCACTTAATAATCAACGCATTGGCATAGAGAAAGCCCAGTTATCATTTATATCTTTTCTTATTTGGCTTGTTGCTTCATTCTTAATTGGACTTTCTTTCAATCTGAGTAGTTGGATTTTTGATAATGATAAGTGGTCATTAAGAGAACAAATTATAATTAACTTCTTTGTCTGTTTTGTCGCTTGGATTCTATTTTATTTCTTACTTAATGATCTCAGTTACACATGGCAGTCCTTTGGAATAGCAGTACTTAATTTCGTTGTTGTATATGTAATTGCTTATGGAAGATACCTTTACAACTTATGGCTTGACATTAAACATATCAACGAGCAGTTGAAAAAGAAAGGATGATCAATATGTCTAATCTTTTAACAGTTAAAAACATTTTCAAAACATACCAAAAAGCAGTTTCTAATGTTTCTTTCGAAGTGAACAGTGGCGATATTGTTGCCTTTTTAGGTCCAAATGGTGCTGGTAAAACTTCAACTCTAAAAATGATTTTAAATTTAATTAGTCCAGATCAGGGACAAATATTCTTTCAAGGTCAAGATGTTACCCATAAAAATCTACCTCTTCTTAAAAATACCGGTGTCCTACTAGAAGGCTCCAAAAACATGTTTTGGTCCCTATCACCCATAGAAAACTTTATTTATTGGGGTGGTCAAAGAGGTCTTAACAAGAAAGAAGCGACAGAAAAAGGCTTGTTTTTATTAAAAAGATTTAATTTACTTGTAAAAAAGATACAGTTATTACCAAACTAAGTCGTGGGATGCAGCAAATTATTGGTATCTGTTGTGCCATGATTGCGCATCCCCAGCTATTGATTCTAGATGAACCAACTTTAGGACTTGATCTAGCTTCAACTAAGATTATGACTAATATGTTAAAGCAATTAGCTTCTCATGGAATTGGTATTTTAGTTACCACTCACCAGTTAGATTTTGCACAAAAAGTAGCTAATAAAATTCTTCTAATCAATCATGGTCAGCTTGTTTTCTCAGGCAATGTTAAAGCAAGTCTTGCTAGATTGAATCAAAGAACGGTATTTGAAGTTCAGTTTTCACGCAAAATTACAACTGCTGAGAAAGAAAAAGTCATGTCCTATTGCATAGTTGGCATTTAGATATTGAATTTTAATAATAGAAATTATTAAAAGCATCCTTGAATAAGATTCATTCTCATCCAGGGATGCTTTTTTATCTACTTATTCCACAAAAACATAATCAGCGCTTTATCAACTTGAGCATTTTCATGTAGTCTCGAATGCCGCGCATTCTTACCTGTAAATTTCATCACGCGATAACTCTTAGCACGATTGCCAATAATATATTTCAAAGATAATGATGAAACGTTAGGCACTGTCCCATCAGTTTTACCGCCAATATCACCGATAATGTTTAACACTTTAACCTGATTTTTAGGATAAATCGATCTTAATTTCGCCATTTGTCTATAAGTTGCATTCATTTTATTAGGCTTGCCGTTTTTATCAAGCTTTAAATTTTGGGGTTGTCGAATATCCTCTGGAACTTCGAAATTCAATCCGGCAAAATGTCCAGCCATATTTACTATTTTATTAAGGCGTGGCATACCCTTCTTGTTTACATTATTCAACATGTAATACATGATAGAAATATTACCTAAAGAATGTCCCACCATATTAATTGATCTAATCTTATAGTTCTTCTGTAAAGCCTTAACCACATTCGTTGCATAAATGCCATGCTTTTTGAAATCTAGTTGACGATTATTTTGATAATTTACCTCACAGATTGGATTTTTAGCATTCTTCTTCCATTTTCCAATTAGTGTAACCTGTCCATTATCAGCAACTTCAGTTCTTATAACTGAGTCAGTTACGCCTGCATTTTCTGCAGCTTTTACCATATGTTCTTCCGCATGGTAAGATGAGCCGCCACCATGGAAAAATAAAGTTGCACTTCCCTTAATAGGAATTTTTTGAGCACTCGCTTGTTGATTCAAACAAGCAGAAATACAAAGTGACAGAATAAGAACTAATAGAGAAATGATTATGCGATTTCTTTTCATCTTTTTACCTAAAAAATTCATCCCCGGATTTAAATTATTCAAATTTAATTTTATTTGATCTTTCTGATCTATTGCTTACTATACCGAGCAATTGGCCTAATTTCTTTATTCCATTTTCACTATAAGTAATAATAATTAATTGTTGCTGATTTATTTTCCAGAAAGAACTAAAACAACAATAAGAATACTGAAAATGACATTCAACACCTTAGGTTTCTTACCAACTTTTTCATCACTATTTGAAGGAGTTAGTGCGGTTAGATCTAATTGCTTCCGTATTTGGCTACCAGGATATAACTGATGCTGCTGGACTAACTGAGCCTCTTTTATAATTGTTCGCCTCTATTCTTGCAAGCGCTTTTTCACTTAAATTCTATCCCCCTGAAAATAAAAGTAAACATTTATCTCAGTTTGATTGCAAAATATTTCTATACTATTACTAATTCATTAATAATCGATCTCGAATATTGCCTTTTAGTACTTACCAATGTAGTCTATAATATATAAAATTTAGATATATTAAGTGAGAGATATAAATGTTAACTCTCTCCACTAATTATGGAGGAATTAATTTGATTAAAAAGAAAACTATCGTTAAATTGGCCTGCGCTACTATGTTAATGAACACCGGTATGACCATTATCCCTAGTTTTATTTCAACTTCTCAAGTGCAAGCTTCCACCACTTCTGTAGCTGCAAAGGCTTTAGGAATTGATGTAGCAAGCTACCAAAGTGCTGATCTATCCGCTCATGCAAAGGCTGGTTCACAATTTGCCATCGTTAAAGTAAGTGAAGGTACCAGCTATCGCAACCCTAAAGGCGCTAGTCAAATCAAGTCAGCAATTGCTAACGACATGATGCCAATGGGTTACCACTTTGCGACCTTTAGTTCTAATGCATCCCTGGCCAAGAAAGAAGCTCAATACGCAATTTCTTCTGCTAAGGCATTAGGTTTACCTAAGGGCTCATACCTTGCTTGTGACTACGAAACTGGTCAAGGGAATATCATTACTAATGGTAAAAGCGTCACTGCTAAAGCAATCCTTGCCTTCATGGATGAAATCAAGGCCGCTGGTTATCAACCACTTCTTTACGCTAGTTCATCAGTTTTACAAAACAACATTGATACCCCATCTATCGTAAAGAAATATCCTAACTCATTATGGGTTGCGGCATATGCTATCTCAGGTCGTGTAGATAAGCCTAACTTTAAGTACTTCCCTTCAATGGATGGTGTCGCAATTTGGCAATACACAGACAACTGGAAAGGCATGTCAACTGATGGTAACGTAGCTATCTTGCCACTATCCATCTCTGGCGCTGCTGTTTCTCAGGCACCAACCAACCCTAACACTAAACATACAGGCACTGTAATGTACAAAGCCTACGTTTACAAACAAAACGGAGAACGTACTGGTGATAGTTACAAGGCCTACAGCTCTATCACTTATTATGGTGGTAAAACTAAGCTCAAGAATGGTAAAAGTGCAATCAGAGTTGGCGAAAACAGATATGTTTTAGCAAGCAACGTTTTAGGTAACTCACGTACCTTTAAGCAAGACGCTGAAGTTTACCAAGGAGACGGTAGTTTAAACAGTAGCTGGAAGACTTACAAGAAAGGTTCCCCAGTTAAGACATACGGCCCTAAGCATTCTATTAACGGTGAAGACTACTACAGAGTTGGTAAAGACGCTTACGTTAAGGCTGAAGTGTTCAAATAATAAATACGCCAAAAATAAACTAGGAATATAAACCTAGTTTATTTTTGGCGTATTTTATTAATGATAAAATTATAGTATTAAAAGTATTGTGTTTTAGAATTTGGAGAAGAATTATGAAATTAAGGAAAAAGCTAGGTATGATATTCGGTATAGGAATATTGGCCTTAACCCTATCTTCCTGCAGCAATATTGCCAACTGGGAATTATCAATGCGTTCAAAGATTGGTGCTTTGCCTTTAACTGTATCAACCTATGATTCAAATGGACAAAAGATTGATCAGATTAAGGCAAAATCCGTCAATATTCATACCGACAAGAAGATGTCGCAGAAAGACGATAAAGGTAATGAGGGCTCTAGCGTGATTGACGTTGATTACGGACATAATAGAATGATTCATGTAGGTTCTACTTTAATCGCATATGAAGGTCTTAAAAACTATCAGGACGTCTTTAGCAAGCATACTAATATCAATGATCAAAATCATGCTGTACCAATCTTGAATACCATGTATCAAAACTTTAAAAACGATTGGTCTGGCGATTCTAAGGTTGTCATGATTAGAAGTCAATTAGGGATGCCAGTTGCAGTCTTTGCTGGTAAAAAAGTATCAATTCATAAGAGCGATATGAAGAAATCAACTCAATTTGTAATTGACGGTCATCGTCTATTCGTTTATCGTGCAGATTACACTGTTTACCCTGTAGCCAGTCTTAAGAAATAGAACTTAACATAATTAAAAATATAAAAACCATGTAGTGTATCTTGACTACATGGTTTTTATATTATTTGTTCTCCAAGCATTTATTAATAAAAAAAGAGCAAGATATACTTACTCTTTCAACCAATCTTATTCATTAACTAAAGTATTAAATGATTCGTTGGTTTCTACAATGTCACCCATTAATTGGTTAACCCAATTATTAAGTTTATCATTATCATAGTTTTCAAGGCCGCCTTCAGTATCACCGATATCAGCAATACCATTGTTAAAGTCGACCATTTCTGTAATTAACTTTTCTGCAAAAGCTTTAGTTGAACCTGCGAAATTATTTGCAAAGTTGTTAACATCGCCATAAGCATCAGTGATATCGCTAAAAGCTTCAACAGTCTTACCAAATGTATCATTCAAATTATTAATATCTTCTTGAGTTGGAACTGTTAATTCTTCATCCTCATTATTAAGTTGTTCGTCCAAACGCACACCAATATCGTTTAAAACTAAATGTCCATCATATAGACGATTCAGCAACTTAATACCACTAGGATTTCTTGCTTGAAAGTTTACTTCAATTTCTTCTGTCATAATTTTCATCTCACTTATAGTTTTTTCTTTATTGTACAATTTTTAAATAAAAATTACCATTTTATGCTTGATCATTAAGAGCAAACAGCTTAGAATATGCTATTGAAAGCTGTATTGTACTATACAACCTTCAAACTATTTACAGTATTGCGTAATTTGCTACAGGCAAGTTAACCATATTGGAATAGCTAATCAATGTTTGCCACAACTGGCATGCTAAGATAGCGTTGCTGGTATCCCAGTTGTGGTAAAATGATTTTCTGATTTACCTTCTTTATAAATAATACCTTATGATAATTACTACAGATATTATTATCGGCATTAGGAGTAAACAAGTTGAATTAGTGTTTAAAAACACCTATCTGATTAGATAGGTGTTTTTATTTTTATGATATAATTTTTGATGAAACATTTGTTTGCAAAGGAGTAACTTATGGAAACTGCTAAATATCTTGAACGAATTCAAATTGAATTAGATAAAATGCCAGACTATGTTAAACAGTACAATCTTGGCACCAATCATTCATTAACTACTACTTATCAATATTTAACGGAAATTCGTCGCTTCTTAAGTTGGCTGCGTAAAGAAGGTATCTCTAATGCTCCTGATAATAAACACGTTACAACGGATACATTGGCCTCATTACGGCGCAATGATGTAATGCTCTATATAGATTACTTAGGCCATACTAAAAACAAACAAGGTCATTTAAATTCCCCAACTACGATTAATCGTTCAATCAACGCATTAAGGTCCCTCTTTAAGTTTTTAACGATTACTGCTGATAACAACAATGGGATGCCCTATTTTGATCGTAATGTGATGCTTAAAATTAATTCTTTGAATGATACTAAGACACTTAACTATCGTGCTCACGTATTAGCATCGCATATGTACACTGGAAATCTAAAATTTGAATTTCTAAAGTTCATCGATCATGATTACGAAAATAAATGCAATAAGCAGGCCAAGCCTGGATTCAAAATGAATAAAGAAAGAGACATGGCTATTATTGCTTTAATCTTAGGCACTGGCATACGTGTTTCTGAATGCGCCGGCGTGGATTTACAAGATCTTAATTTAAAAGATGCTGTTTTAGACGTAACACGTAAAGGTGGGCAAAAAGATAGTGTGCCTATTGCGGAATGGACCTTAGACTATATCCAAAAATATAAGAATATTCGAATGAAGCGCTATTCTGCTGATCAAAAAGAAACAGCTTTTTTCTTAACTAGATGGCACAATCAAACTAGAAGAATCACTACAAATGCCATTGAAAAAATGGTCAATAAATATTCTGCTGCATTTGGTCACCCGCTTACGCCACATAAATTACGTCATACTTTAGCTTCAGAGTTATATGAAGTAACCAAAGACCAAGTATTAGTGGCTCAGCAACTGGGGCAAAAAGGAACTACAGCGACAGACTTATATACACATGTTGATCAAAAAGTGCAAAGAGCTGCGTTAAATAAGATCTCTGATGAAGATTTGAAACATAAGTGGTGATAATATATTTATTATTGTAAAATATCAATATTTAACTGAGCAATAACATTTAAGTTATTGCTTTTGCAAAAGATACTGATAATAAAATTATTATTATGAGCAATGAACTAGCAATTGTATTTTTATTATTACCTATAGATACAAAAAAGGAGTGAAGAGACAAATCTTCACTCCTTTTGCATTTAATTATTTAAGTCTAATTTATCAATATCTACCATCCAGGCAATGGCAATTGACTTCTCACCCAAGTGAGTTGCAATTACTGGACTAAACTCTGCTACGTCAACAGGTTTGTCAGGGAAATTATCAATTATGAATTGTTTAATTTCTTCTGCTTGCTTTAGATCGTTTGAATGGAATACAAACAGACGAAGCTTATCCTTATATGGTAAGTCTGCTGTTTTCTTTAATGCAAGCTTCTCTACTTTAGATACAGCACGTTTTAAAGATCTAATCTTATCAAATGCAACAATTTTTCCTTCATCATTAAAGGTCAACAAAGGCTTAATTTGAAGCATTGTACCAATAAACGCACTTGCATTGCTTAATCGTCCACCACGACTAAGATTCTTCAAATCATCAACAACGAATAATTCGTCAATGGTTTCTCTAATTTCATCAAGCTTCTTTAGAATGTCTTCTGGTTCCATACCATTCTTGATCATTCTTGCAGCAGCTAATACCAAATAGCCTTGCAATCTTACAGTCATCTTAGAATCATATGGATACAAGTTATATTCAGGATTATTATGTGCCATGTTAACTAGGTTTGGGTAAAATCCTGAAATTCCGCTTGATAATGCAATAGCAATGATTGCTTCATAGCCTTCACTGTGCAACTTATTGCACAGTCCAATCATTTCACCCATGCTAGGTTGCGAAGTTTTTGGAAAAGCAGCACCTTGTCTTTGTATTTCAAAAAGTTGTGCGGAGGTAATATTTACGCCTTCCAAGTATTCCTTATCGCCGACAATTACAGGGATAGGTACTACGGTTATATTATTATCGCTAACTTCTTGTTTGGTTAAGACACTAGTACTGTCAGTAACTAATGCAATTTTCAATTTATTAACCCTTCCCATTTATTAAATTCAATGCTTAATACAGAAAATTATAGCATAAAAGCATTGAATTACGCACCCTATTCTGTCTTTTCAAGGGATGCAGATGTTTGGGCAATTTCATTTAATTGCTTGATAAATAAAGTTGAGGCATCTTGATCAAGATAGACAAACAAGCTCTTTTCTATTTCAGCAAGCACGTCTTTTAACTCTTTTACCTTTTTTATTCCTTCATCATTAAGACTAACAATTTTGCTAGAGTCTTTTTCTGAGCGCGCGATCTTTATATAATTTTGCGTCTTTTTTTGTTGTAATTGACGACTCAAAGTAGACAAAGAAATATTTAAAGCTTCAGCTAGTTTTCCCATTGCCAAAGCTTGATTATGAGTTTCATCAAAATACAATAGAATTCTTGTTTGTGAAATATTTAAGCCACATTTGTGATTTATTTCCTTTTTAATTTGATCTGCGATCGTACTAAAAAATAATACATCCATATATATGTCCTTTTTCCAAAAAAGTAGTGTTTGCTATAGTTGTATTTTATCATTTAATGGGTACTTTGATAATACTATTTGAGAACAAACTTTCAGATTCCGGCTTTAAGCACTGTGTGAAACAATATGCAATTAATTTTATTTTAATATTTGTGAAACACATTATACATAAGTTTATACTTATGTATTAGATTTAATTAATGTTAGGCTGGAACAGTAATATTTTAGAAATAGCTAAATTACTGTTATAATATTAGACGTATTTTGAGGTGATATATATGGCATTTGATGGATTATTTATCCATAGTTTATTACAAGACTTGACTCCTACTCTAGTAGACAGTCGCTTATCAAAAATTTATCAACCATTTGATCAAGACCTAGTTTTAATTTTCAGAAAAAATAGAAAGAATTATCAATTCTTAATTTCAGCTAATGCACAATATCCAAGAATGTATTTAACTGATCAATCAATTGCTAATCCAGATAAAGCCCCTATTTTTGTAATGGTGCTGAGAAAGTACTTAGAAGGTTCAGTTTTACAATCTATCGAGCAAGTAGGTTTAAATCGTATCGTGAACTTCCATTTTAGCAATCGAAATGAACTTGGTGACCAAGTAAAACTTGTTCTTTCAGTTGAATTAATGGGTCGACACAGTAATGTCATTCTTTATGATCAACAAAACAATCATATTATCGACTTATTGAAGCGAATCAATCCGGATGAAAACAGAGCTCGCATTCTTTTGCCAAAAGCAAAATATGAATTACCTCCTCTAAAGCCGGGCTTAAATGGACTAACTTTATCTGAAAATGAATTCAAGCAATTGAGTTCCAAATACCAACCTGATGAGTTGGCTAAACAAATGGATGGTTTAGATCGAGACGATCGCAATGAATTAATTGGCTATCTTGAAGATGATTACAGCTATTCATCCTTTAAGACGTTTTTTGATCAATTCAATAATCCACGTGCTTTTGTTTTAAAAACTCCTAGAAACAAGAGAAAGATTTTTTGTTATCTTCCTTATCATTTGGATCTTGAAAAAGAAAGTTCTAATCCTGATCTAAATAAAGGACTAGATGACTTTTACGAATATCAAGCAACGCGTGATTGGGTAAAGCAACGTGCCAGTCAGGTAGAACAAGTTGTCAAAAACGAGCAAAAGAAGCTAAGTAAAAAAGTCAAAAAATTAGAGAAGCAACTCGATTTAGCTGAAAACTCTGAAGGCTACCGAATCAAAGGTGAAATCTTAAATGCAAACTTGTCTCAAGTCAAACCTGGAATGACCAAAATATCATTACCTAACTACTATGAGAACAATGTACCAATAGAGATCAAACTTGATCCCGCCCTTTCCCCTGCTCGTAATGCTCAAAAATACTTTACTCGTTATAAGAAATTAAGAGATTCCATTAAGCACGTTAATGAGCAGATCAAAATTGCCAAAGGAAATTTGCGCTACTTTGATTCTATTCAAACAGCAATTGATAATGCTGATCCACAAGATATCGATCAAATTAATGACGAATTAATCAATCAAGGCTATATCCGTAAACAAAAGAAAAACAAGCGTCGCAAGAAGATTACTGAACGTAATTTGAATGAGTTTAAACTCTCATCAGGTAAGCACGTCTTAGTTGGTAAGAACAACTACCAAAATGATTGGTTAACTTTAAAGAAGGCTAACAAGTCTGATTACTGGTTCCATGTTAAAAACATGCCTGGTTCTCACGTAATCTTGCGTGATGATCAACCAACTGACCAAGATATTAAGGAAGCAGCAGAAATTGCGGCTTTCTTCTCCAAAGGAAAAGATTCAGCCCATGTCCAAGTCGATTATGTTCAAGATAAACGGGTCAAGAAGCCAAACGGTGCTAAACCTGGTTTTGTAATTTATACAGGTCAAAATTCGATCGAGGTTACTCCTCATGAAGATGAGATAATGGCTAAGAAAGTCGAGAAAAAATAAAAAGGACATGCTTAAAAGCATATCCTTCAACATATAAGCAAGATCTATCTAGATCTTGCTTTTTTATTATTCAAATTAAATTGGTTGAGTTGTTAAAGCTAAGGACTCTAAAACATCCAAAATCAATTCTGCTGTTTCGATACTAGAAAAGACTGGAATATGTGTGTTCAAAGATTGATCTCTAATTCGTAACGCATCTTCGCTTGCTGCATCAGATAAGTTAGTAATATTGACAACCATTACAATTTTATGTTGGCGAATCTTATCCAGCAACTTACGTGGATCATCATGAACTTTTTCAACTACTCCAGTTGTAATACCGGCTTCCGCAAACATGTTAGCAGTACCTTCAGTTGCAATCAGCTTGAAGCCCAGTCTATCAAATCTGCGTGCCAGCTTAGTAACTCTCTCCTTATCCTCATCTCTAACAGAAATAAAGATAGTACCATAACTAGGAATATGTAAATCACTTGCTTCATATCCCTTATACAAAGCTTTAGCCAAATGAGTGTCTCGACCCATTACGGAACCGGAAGATTTCATATTTGAATCAAAAGTATTACCACTACTATAGTTCAAAAATGAAAAGACAGGCATTTTAATATGAATAAAATCGCTGGTCTTCCATAATCCATTTGGATAACCCATCTCATTTAAGTTTTTGCCGATTAAAACTTCTGTTGCGCATGCAGTAATATCTTTATTTAAAGACTTGGACAAAAATGCCACGTTATGTCCTGCGTAAGGCTTAATCTGCAATAAATATAAATTATCCCCTACAAATAAGTAGTGCAAATTGAAAATTCCTCGTGTTTTCATTTGCTTGATTAACTTGATAGATTCTTTTTCAATCTTATCTTGTTGCTCAAGGGATAAATTCTGTGGCTTAATAACTGCAATAGAATCTGACGCATGTGAACCTGTCTGTTCCAAGTGTTCAATAATACCCGGAAGCGTGACATTTTCACCATCTGAAATTGCAGTTACTTCATATTTATTTCCTTCAATGAAACGAGAAACTAAAATCTTATCAAGCTGATTTTCGTTTAAATACTTTTCAATCGCAGGAACATCATAGACAACAGCAGATTTTTGTTTGATTTCTTTGTTCATTCCACCAATTAAGATTGGAAAGCCATATTCATTTGCAAAGGCAAACACATCATCTGGATTGTCTGTATTTAATGATGGAACTCGTTTTAAATTAGCAATCTCTTGATTCAATAAATTAGCAATCTTATCACGAGGATCAGAAGCTGGATCTTGACCAATTACATGTAAGCCACATTCTTCTAATTTTTTGCTTAATGCGCTTATTCTTTTACCAGAAAACTGCAACAAGACATCAGTGATTTTTTCTTTTCTAGTAATAGTCAAAATGTTCTCTAGCGTGATTGATTCAAAATAAACTCGATCTACATCTTTATTTCTTGAAGAAACAGATTCATCATTGTTAGAAAGTAATACTGTAACATAGCCATTCTTATGTAAAGTTTTTGCGGCATGAGCAATCATATAGTCGAATTCACTGGTAACTGAAACTTGTAACGGCAACATTCCCAAAATTAGAATCTTTTTCTTAGCATCCAAGGCATGAGCTTCGTTTTGAACATTATAAGCACTGTAGTAGGCACATACATTGGGCTTATAAACACCTGCTGAGCCATCGATCTTAAGGAAAGATGGTTTCAGATTAAAGCGATCGATTATTCGATGAATATCATCTACAGAGCGATCCAAAATCTTAGCTAACAATGGATTGAAAAAGCCATATACCTTAGCTTCTTCAATTAAATCCGTAGAAAGACGATCCTTATTTTCGTAAAGCCTTTGACCTATTTCAATAATATGCAGTAACTTTTGATAATAAATGGGATGCAAGTGCGTAATCTCTTGCAATTTTGCATACGGAATGCCTTGATTAATTGCAGCAAGCAGATTGATTAAATGCAATTCGTTGGGATGCATAATGTCATCCATTATCTCATCACTAGATTTATGAGTCTCTTTAATAAATGCATTCCAACCAAGCTCTAGATTGATCGTGGCATCAATTGCCTTTAAAAAGGCAGTTTCAAAATTGCGACCAACACCCATTGCTTCCCCACTGGCTTGCATTCGGTTGCTTAACTCATAATGGTTATAACCAGATTCCGCAAATGACCAATATGGCATCTTTATTGCGACAGCATCAAGCGTTGGTTCAATTGCCGCATTCAAGCCGGATAAAGGATCAGTAATTTCATTTAACCGATAACCGATAGCCACTTTACTTACGATATAACCAACATCATATAATCCAATTCGTTGTGCCCAAACTGAACTACGTGTTAAACGAGGACGAATAGTTAATAATTTAGACTTGATTTGAGTACCATGATGCTTTATCGCAAAATGAAAACTAGCAAAGCCTACTAAATCTAACTTATCAGTAATTCTTTTGATTTCTTCACGCAATTCTTGAATATGATCGTTATTCAAGGTTAAAGAAGGCATTACTACAGCCGAGTCACCCGAATTAATAGCAACTGATTCAACCGATCCGGCAAAATTGATAAACACTAAATTGCCGTCTTTATCTCGAATGACATCGACAATTATTTTTTCCCATGCGGAAAGATCTTCAATTAAGCGATAGTTCTTCCAAGTAAAGTTGTCGTTTTGACTCTCGTTCTTAAAGTAAGCAATCAATGCTACAGGATCTTTGAATCTGAGATGTTCATTATGAACAAAACGATTATATTTTGTTACTAAAACTGGAAAGGCAATTCTTTGCTTTAACTCTTCCGGAGTAATATTTAGATTATCCGGAATTCTTTGATTTAATTCCCAAGACTTACTGGTTTTGACCCCTAATTTTTCTAGGAAATCGGTTCTCTTCTGTTGATCACCCATTTGCAGAGTTTTGGAATTTAGAGTCAATAATTGGATCCCCATTTGTTTCAAAATGCCATCTTGCAATAATTTATGAGCAACCTTTAGTCCATTAGTTGAACCATAAGCCGTAATGATGGCATCGGGTTCTTCCATTCTTAAAATTCGCTTTAAGAAATCCAAAGTCATTGGCTCAAGGTAAACAGTAACGTCTGGTCTTTTATCAGTAGAAATAGTAGCTGGATTAGGATTAACTAAAACAACTTGAATGCCTTCTTCCGTGAGTGCATCAATTGCTTCAGTTGCCATAAGGTCCATTTCGGCTACACTTCCAATTAAAGTAGGTCCTGAGCCGATAATTAATACTTTATCTAGGTCGTTTTCTAATGGCATAATCTACTCCATCATTTGTACAAAATAATCAAAAATTTCATCTGCATCATGAGTTCCTGGTGCACCTTCAGGATTGAAAGCAGTGGCAATCAGTTTATCTTTAGTATTCCAAAAGCCGGCCATTAATTCACTGTGAAGGTCAAAGTACTCACGATTCATGTTCATTTTAATACTATCAGGTAAAACCAATTGATCAATATTCATTGAAGTTTGCCAAATAGTATTAGTATTTTGTTCAATTACCGGATAATTGATTCCATTAAATTCTTGCGGTAGATCCACTAATTCAAAATCCAAATAATCACTTAGTGCTAAGAAACCTAATCCAATACCTAAGATTGGATATTTACCATAGAATTTATCCAAAATTGAACTAAGCTGATTGATAGCCTCGTCAGGCTTACCTGGTCCATTCGAAATAATAATTCCTTCAGGTCTTAGGTTTTCAATATCGGCAGCACTAACGTTATAAGGTAAAACAGTAGCGTTTACTTTTCTTAAGGACAAAGCCCTTAACATTGAGTGCTTTAGTCCCAAATCAATTACCGCCACAGTTTTACCTACGTTGGGGGATGCATAAGCATTTTTAGTTGAGACCATAGCCGATTTATTTTTAGGTAACACCAATGCCTTAATTTGATCAAAAGCGTGTTCATCATTGGTATCCATAATAGAAGCTTTAATTGTTCCTTCTTCCATCAGACGATGAACTAATGCACGAGTATCTACCTTAAAAATAGCTGGGATCTTCTTCTCCTTTAAAAATGAACTCAAATCTTCAAAGTTTTCACTATCAGAAATGTTTAAGGCAATATCATTGGCAATAATTCCTTTGACGGTTGGATCAATACTTTCATAGTCGATAGCGTTAATCCCATTATTACCAATCATAGGAGAAGTAAATACTAAAATTTTTCCAGCATTAGTGGGATCGGTTAAGGCTTCTTGGTAACCAAAATTGGTAGTTTGAATTGCCAATTCACCGGTAGAAATAATATTGGCGCCTATCCCCTCACCTGGGAAAGAACTGCCATCTTCCAAAATCAAATAACGCTTCATTTTATCACTTGTTTTTTTCTAATTGAGCTAATGTTTCTTGAAAAATCTGAGGTGGTTCGACAGAAAATTCCATCCATTTACCAGTTCTAGGATGTTTAAAGCCTAAAACTTTGGCATGTAAAAATTGACCGTTACCTTTTAACGTTTTTCTTGGTCCATATAATGGATCACCTGCCACTGCGTGACCAATATAGTCAAGATGCACTCTAATTTGATGAGTACGTCCTGTCTCAAGTTGACATTCGATTAAACTATATCCTTTAAACTGCTTTAAAACCTTAAAGTGGGTAATTGCCTTCTTACCTCTTTCAACAACGGCCATCTTCTTACGATCATATGGATTACGACCAATTGGTGCATCAATGGTCCCATTTTCTTCACTAAAATTGCCATGAACAATTGCCCAATAAATTCGTTTGTTAGTTTTATGGGCTAATTGATCCTCTAATGATTCACGAGCCTTGGCATTTTTAGCAATCATCAAAAGACCAGAAGTATCTTTATCGATTCTATGGACAATTCCAGGTCTAAACCCTTCAGGAGACTTCGCTAAATCTTTTGTATGATACAAAAGTGCATTAACCAATGTATGATCTGAATGACCTGGTGCGGGATGCACTACCATGCCCTGAGGTTTATTAACCACAATCACATCGTCATCTTCATAAACAATATCAAGTGGGATATCTTCGGGAACAACATCCAATGGTTTTACCGCTGGAACATTAACTTCAATTTGATCCCCTGCTTGTACCTTATAGGAAACTTTCTCCTTCTTTTGGTTGACTAGGATATTGTCATCTTGAATCAATTCTTTAACTCTGGTTCTTGATAAATCTGGTATCTGTTCTGAAACAAATTTATCTAAACGACCATGTTCATCTTTTACTTCAAGTAGATATTTTTTAGGCATTCTCGTCTTCCTTATCTGCAAAAACAATTAAGTAAATGAAAATAATGATCACGCCTACAGTAATCGCACTGTCTGCAATATTAAAAATATTGAAGTGAATGAAGTCTAATTGAAGCATATCAATCACATATTTCAAGTGAATTCTATCGATAAAATTACCAATGATTCCACCTAAAACTAAGGATAAACCAACATCAAACAATGCGTTCTTATATTTCTTATTAAAAAGGAAATACAAGCAAACAGCAATTGCGACAACACTAATGAAATAAAAGAGCCACATTTGACCCGTCAAAATATTCCAAGCAGCACCATTATTTTGCAAGTAATTAAAGGAAAGGATGCCTGGAATAACTTGATGAACTTCACCTATTGTGTAATTAGCTACAATATAACTTTTTAGCCCTTGATCGGCTAAAATTACGAATAACGAAATTAATAAATATAAAAACTGCATTTTTAGAACAATCCGCCGATTTTACCATTATTGTCTACATCGATATCAAGAGCTGCTGGATGTTTAGGCAAACCTGGCATATCTAATACATGACCTGTAGTAACTACGATAAAGCGTGCACCGTTTTTCAAGCTTACACCTTTAACATGTAAATTAAAATCTGTTGGTGCACCCAACTTTTTCTTATCATCACTAAATGAATATTGCGTCTTGGCAATGATGACAGGAAGCTTGTCTTTACCTAAATCATGCAAAGCTTGAATTTGTTTTTTAGCTTTTTCTGAGTATTCAACTCCTGTAGCATGATAAATCTTAGTAGCTACCTTTTTGATCTTGGTCTTAACGTCATCATCATCGTCATAAGTTGGGGTTAAGTCTGCTTTACCTGAATCTGCTAAAGCTACAACTTCTTCAGCTGCTTTCACGCCACCTTTTGAACCATCATCATGATAGTTAACAACTTCTGCTTTAATACCTTGCTCTTCAACAAGTTCCTTTAAGAGATTTAATTCTGATTCAGTATCAGTATCAAAGTGATTAATTAAAACCATGACTGGAACATTATATGAACGCATATTATTCATGTGGCGTTCCAAATTCTTAAAGCCTTCTTTTAATGCATCTAAGTTTTCTTCGTCTAAGTGATCAGTTGAACCTAGAACTTGATATTTAAGTGCACGTACTGTGGCTACAACAACGGCAGCATCAGGCTTTTTATCTAAGTGCTTGGAAACAAAGTCCATAAACTTTTGTCCACCTAAGTCACTACCAAATCCTGCTTCAGTTAAAACGTAATCGCTTAAGTGCATTGCCAAGTTAGTAGCAATTACAGAGTTGGCACCATGAGCAATATTAGCAAATGGTCCGCCATGCACCAAGGCTGGAGTATGTTCAAGAGTTTGAACCAAGTTTGGCTTTAAAGCATTAGATAAAAGAGCTGCAATTGCTCCTTGGAAACCAAGTTGTTTTACGTAAACTGGTTGATCATCCTTGGTATATCCAACAAGCATATCGCCGATTCTTGCTTTAAGATCATCAATATCATTTGCCAAACACAAAATAGCCATTAATTCATTAGCTACAGTAATTGCAAAACTAGATTGGTGTTCAACTCCATTAAATTTGGAGCCTTCACCAACAGTAATTTTTCTCAAAGCACGGTCGTTAACATCAAGACCACGTTTTAACAATATACGATCAGGATCAATATCAAGGCTATTGTCTTGGTAAATATAGTTATCAACTAAGGCAGCTAAAGTATCGATTGCGGCAGTCAAGGCATGCATGTCACCAGTAAAATGCAAATTGATGTCTTCCATTGGAATAATTTGCGCCATACCACCACCAGTAGCACCACCTTTAAGACCAAAAACAGGACCCATTGAAGGTTCACGCAATGCAATCATCGTATTTTTATGTAATTGATTCTTGATAGCGTCTCCTAAGCCAATAGTGATTGTAGATTTTCCTTCTCCTGCTGGAGTTGGAGAAATAGAAGTTACCAAAATCAACTTACCTAAGTGTTTATTTTGGCGAATTCGATTGATTGCTGACCAACTGATCTTAGCCTTATCGTAACCGTATGGTTCAAGATCTTCTTTCTTTAAATCAACCTCAGCAGCAATTTCATTGATTGGTAATTCATTTGTTTCTTGTGCGATTTCAATATCTGACTTCATTAAGTTAACTCTTCTTTCTTGAAATTACTAAAATAGAATAGTTTTGAACTTCGCCCTTTAACTGATAAATTTGAAAAATACGCCACTGAGCACGTAAAGTAGGCTGGTTGACCTTCATTTTTGTACGATATGGCAATTTCAAGATAAATTGATCATTGCTTTTAGCTACATAAGAAAATACCCATGTATAAATCAGTAAGATTGTAAAAATAATTCCAACTACTATTCCAGAAATACTAATTGCCTTATTCCCCTCATAGCCAAGAATCATAGCTATAAAAAGAATAATTAAGAGCCATGAATAATAAATTATTCCAGCAAGCCCTAAAAATATCAAATGCTGTTTAGATTTTAAAATTTAGATCACGCCCTGTTTATCATTTATTCTTATTGTAACAAATATAGCTAAAATAAGAGAGTATGTTTTAAAACATACTCTCTTTATTTAATATCTGATTTTTACTTGTAAATTAGTGTGGTCACTAGTATCATACAAGGTTTCCAAATAAAGTCGAAACTCCGGATGGTGTTTAATCAGGGTTTGATATGCCTCCGATGAATGAATTTTATTTAACTCACTGACTTTTAAGTGATTATGTCCATTAAAGAAGTGGTAGTTCATCCAACCGAATAATTTTCCCATCTCTCGAACCAAATCTATATCATCATGATACTTATTCAATTCGCTTTGCATCATATCTGCGGAAATACTTCCCAGTTGCAAGTTTTTTAAATACTTATGGAAATGCACCAAAGTATAATCTTGTTTTTCTTTTTCAGTCAGGTACCGCGTCATATCAAAGTTTCTTCTAATATAAGTAATATGACGAGAATGCACACGCACTACTCCGTATCCTTGGTCGTTAGAACAAAAACTAGAAGTGACAATTTCGGTTGTTGGCGTCGTGCCTTGAGGCCCCATAATATTTTGCGCATGAATATGTCCTGAAAAAGCCAGTTTGACATTATATCTTGCACAAAGACGACGTAATTCAATTGCATCATCAACTACATAACCTTTGTTTACTGCTGGATTGTGGGCATACAGATTATGGTGCATGAAAAGAATAGGGCGCAAGTCATGCTCCTGCGCATAACGAAATTGCTTTTCTATCCACTTTAACTGCTGTTTACCAATCATTCCATGAGTATGAGGAGCTTCCGTTGTCTCTTCTCTGCCATAAATATTAGAATCAGCTAACACTAAGAAATATTGTGGATTTAATTGAACACTGTATGCCAAAGAGCTGTCATCTTCATCGGTAGCTTCACGATATGATTTATCGAAAATCGAACGCCAGAACATAGGACTAATTTCACCGGCATAAAATTGCTTTTTACCACGAAACTCTCTAGCCCAACCGTCAAAAACATCGTGATTACCAGGTAAAACTAAAACCTTGGTCTTTTTTAATGGTTTAAAAATCTCTGCAAATCTTTCTGCGGAAACTCTTTCCCCGTTAAAAGTTAAATCACCTGTCACAATTATTGCAGCAGGATTCTTTCTTTGAGCCATACGCATAAAAGCAGATAGAGCCGTTTCTTGATAGTAGAGATCCTTACCTTGACTCGTTTTTTGCATACGAGAGAAAGCTTGACCTTCATCATGCAAACTATCCGCAATCAAATGGGTATCTGAAATTACCCAAAATTCTGTGTTCAGATCTTTCGTAATCATGTTTACCTTCTATTAGCCCAATATTGGTAGAAATCTACTCTTAAGTTACCGTTGAACAACTTACGCTTCTTTGTAGCCTTTGCACCAAAACACTTTTCAAAATTAGGATCAGCAGTTAGGTAGTATTGACTAAATGAATCTAATGGACGCAATACTTCTCCCATTTGCTTATAAAGTTCTTCTGCTGATTCGCGATCCTTAAGTCGCTTACCATATGGTGGGTTGGCAATGATAATGCCGTTTTCCAAATCAGTAGTAAAGTCTTTTACTGCAACCTGCTTAAAACGAATATCTTGTAATACCCCTGCATTATGTGCATTTAATTTAGCAATTTCTAGCACTGATTGGTCAATATCACTAGCCAAAATCGGTGCTTCTAATGGCTTAACTTCTGTCTTAGCTTTAGCCAAAGCTGCTTTATGCAAATTAGCATCAAACCAGTCAAAACCATCAAAAGCAAACTTACGCCACGTACCTGGGGCAATGTTCTTAGCGATTAAAGCTGCTTCAATTGCTAAAGTACCAGAACCGGTCATTGGATCAATCAATGGGTGCGTACCATTATATGGTGTTAATCTTAACAAACCTGCCGCGAAGTTTTCCTTTAAAGGTGCGCCACCGTGTTCAACACGATAACCACGTTTAAATAAACTTGCGCCGGTGGTGTCTAATGATAAGCGAGCGATATTCTTGTAAATATGCACATCTAAAGGATATTCATTACCACTTTCTGGCAAAAAGCCGCGTCGGTGATATTGATCAACCATTTTGTTAACAATCGCTTTTTTGACAATTGATTGCACATCTGGCTCTGAGTGAAGCTTAGACTTAACTGCTCGTCCTTGGACAGGAAATTTAGCATCAACTGGCAACAATTCTGCCCAATCATAATCATATGTTTCGTTGAATAAAGTATCAAAATCAGTTGCTCTAAACTCTTTAAGCAAGATCTTGACTCTATCAGCAGTTCTCAACCATAAATTAGTTTTAACAATATCTTCTTGCGTTCCCTTAAAAAATACACGACCATTTTCAACACGAGTCTTATAACCCATGCCTTGTAGTTCTTTATTGACGACGCTTTCAAAACCGGCGCCCATTGTTGCGTAAAGTTGATATTCTTTCATTATTACTCTTTCATTTATTTATTATCAAAATAAAAAGAGCTGGACCAAAAGCCCAACTCTGCCGGTGTGAATCTCTATAAGCCACGTTTTGTTCCAGTAATTTTTGGCGAAATTACCTTCAGTAGTCATCTATCTTTATTGCAAAGCAACAACTCGGTCTTTAGTTCATTTTCTTAGACCGAAGCTCCCCCACCAAATTTGGGTTTCACGCTCGCAGGGTTTACCTCGTTCCACCAAGATCATTTCTGACCTTGCTTCGTCACTGTGGCACTTTCCAGGATAGTAATGCATGTCATAAGATTTAGCACTTTTTCCGCCGTAAAAGTCAAAAGACTTTTCTCCAGCTTATTAGGCTGAATACGAACACTACAAGCATCGCAGCTTGTGCGTGCGTGGACTTTCCTCAACTAACATCAGTTAGCCGCGCCTACTCGAAATTCACACTGTTAATCATTATAGCAAAAATTAATGCTTTAAGCCATACACATGTTGCTCAAGATTATAAACTTTTCTTTCCAAAGTAGAAATTCTTTGAATAATTGCCATATTGGTTGAGATTTCTCCTTGGCCTTCGTCTTCTTGAGCAAAATTAGAAACAGCTGCTGATCTGCGATGACTTGGTGTATAAGTCTTAAGCTTTTCTTCGTCTTTTCGTTCAGCTGCAACTGTCTTCTTTTCTTTTTGCTTTTCATCCATCAATTGACGTTGAAGCGTACCAATTTGACCGAACAAATCTTCAATCAATTGTTGGAATGTTTCATAATCTGAAATTACTTGATCCAGATATGCATCAACTTCGTCTGGATCATAACCTTTTACTTTACTTCTAAATTGTTTCTTTAATATATCTTGTGCAGATAGTTTTATATCATTTAAATTTGCCATCTTACTGACAACTCCTTTACATTCACTTTTATTTTAGCAAAAAGATAGGCCACTTAAAACAAATATACCGGCTTTAATAAAACTTTTAATTATTCGGAGAAATTAGAACTTTGATGGTTTTCCTGATATTCTTCAGCCACATCTTGTAAATCATAAAAATCAATTAAATTTAGGGGATATTCTTTGGTTTCTTGATACTTTTGGATTAAATTATAATCATATTTTGGCTTACCGGGATGCTCTGGATCATAGATCATCATAGCTCGGTCGGTATGCTGAACCATAAAATTTTGATAGTTGCGCAATTGTACGGGACTTTGATACGGCGTATTTGAAGTTGAAGCAAAGAAATCAACTTTTTCTTTTAAATTAATGTATTTTGCCTGATTAGTCTCGTTCCAGCGATTAGCAAATTCCTCATAGGGAATCATAATCGACGTTCTAACCGGATATTTTTCTCCTAATTCTAATCCAACTTCGGCAGCCCATTGTTCTACTCCCAAATTGGCACCTGTAATAATCCAATCTAATTGTCCTTCTTCGATTAAACTAACAAAGTAATTCTTTAGGGCATATTTTATTACAGTGATTTTCGGATCCCTATCACCAAAAACATTCAATTCATAGGAACGATATCCAGTTACCCATAAACGCTGCATTATTGTAAACGCCCCCTAATATTCAAAAATCCAGTCTTTATTGCTATAATGCTAACAGGAGTGAGGTTAATGGTCAAATATCCAAGCGGTAGTTTAGCCGCATTTAGAAAACCAGTAACAAAAAAAGAAGAACATGCTACTGTTCATCGATCATACAAACACAGAAAGGGAGTTAATTTTTCTGACCGTGGTATGACCTTGGAGCAACAAATAAACGAATCTAATAAATACTATTTAATGGGAGAAATAGCAGTTGTTCATAAGAAGCCAACACCAATTCAAATTGTAAAGGTTGACTATCCTAAACGTTCAAAGGCAGTAATCAGAGAAGCTTATTTTAGACAGGCTTCAACGACTGACTATAATGGCGTGTACAAAGGCTATTATCTTGATTTTGAAGCTAAGGAAACAAGAAATAAAACAAACTTTCCATTAAAGAACTTCCATGATCACCAGATCTTCCATTTGGACGAATGTTTGAAGCAGCAAGGAATTTGCTTTACAATTATTAGATTCGCTAGTCTAGAGAGGTATTTTGTAACTCCTGCTAGTTTTGTAATCCATGCCTACAGGGAAAAGGATAAAAGCTCAATGACTTTAAAGGAAATTGAAAGCCATTCTTATGAGATTAAGAGTGGCTTTCGACCTACCTTGCCTTACCTTGAGGCAGTCGATAAATTTATTGCAGATAGGAAAAGTGAATAATGGCAGACAATAATAATATGAAACGCGAATCACGTAGAGATTATCACGGGCGAAGGTCTAGCGGTAATCATTTATGGATGAAAATCATTAAATGGATTTTTCTTATTGTGCTTTTAGTAGTGGTCTCAGGTATTGGGCTCTTCGCTTTTTACGCAAAAGATGCGCCTAATATCAGCCAAGACCAATTGCAAAGTGGTGGTACTTCAGGGCTCTATACTAATGATGGAAAATTCCTACTTTCATTAGGTTCTGAAAAGAGAATTTACGTTAAAAATAAAGACATACCACAACAACTTAAAGATGCTGTCGTTTCTGTAGAAGATAAACGTTTTTATAAAGACCATTTGGGTGTTGACCCTATCAGAATTGCAGGTTCAATGCTTACAAATGCCAAAAGCAACAGTATTGCTGCCGGTGGTTCTACCATTACTCAACAGTTAGTTAAGTTGACAGTATTCTCAACTGCTGCTTCACAACGTACCTTAAAGAGAAAAGCACAAGAAGCTTGGCTTGCTATGAAGGTACAACACGAATTCAGTAAGGATCAAATTCTAGAGTTCTACATTAATAAGGTATTTATGAACTATGGTAATTACGGTATGGGTACTGCCGCAAATTACTACTATAATAAGACCCTTAAGCAATTAGATTTGGCACAGACCGCTTTAATTGCGGGGATGCCTAACGCACCTGTTGCTTACGATCCTTACCTATATCCACAAAAAGCTAGATATCGTCGTAACATTGTTTTAAAGACTATGTTAGAAAACGATAAGATCACCAAGAGTCAATATAACCAAGCAATTAATGAGCCAATCACTAAGGGGCTTCGTCCTAGACATTCAAACAACGAATCTAAGATCAGAAAGATTGACGACCCATATATTAAGGAAGCTATTTCTGAAGTTAAGAGCAAGGGCTTTGACCCATACAATGACAATTTAAAGATAACTATTAATATTGACCAAAAGGCTCAAAAAAAGCTCTACAAATTAGCCAACAACGGCTCCGTACCTTTCACTAATGATAAGATGCAAGTTGGTGCTACTGTAGTTGATCCTAATAATGGTCACGTAGTTGCTATCTTAGGTGGTCGTCACTTACCTTCTGTTCAATTAGGTCTTGACCGTGCTGTTCAAACAGGTAGATCAACTGGTTCTTCTATCAAGCCAGTACTTGATTACGGTCCAGCTATTCAATATTTGAACTGGTCAACTGCCAAAATGATTGACGATAGTAAGTACGTTTACCCTGGTACTAATATTCAACTTTATGACTGGGATAACAAGTACGATGGTATGATGACCATGCGTAAGGCTTTGGAACAATCAAGAAACGTTCCTGCCGTTAAAACACTTGCTGAAGTTGGAGTTAAGCGTGCCTCCGCATTTGCTCGTAGAATGGGTGTTAATGTTCCTGCAAGCTCAGGCTTGTCTGTTGCTATTGGTGCTAATGCCTCAAGCTTGCAAATGGCCGGTGCTTACAGTGCATTTGCCACTATGGGTATCTATCATAAGCCACAATTTGTTTCTAAAATTGAAACTCCTGATGGTTTAACCAGAAACTACGATTCAAATGGTGTCCGCGTTATGAAGAAGTCAACAGCATACATGATTACTGATATGTTGAAAGGCGTTATCAAGCGTGGTTCAGGTACTAGTGCTAAGATCGCCAACTTACACCAAGCTGGTAAAACTGGTACTGTTAAGTACTCAGATGAAGATTTAGCTAAATATCCTGGATATAATTCAACACCAAAAGATTCTTGGTTCGTTGGTTACACTAGATCATATGTAATGGGCGTTTGGACTGGTTACGATAATTTAAAGGACGGTACTATTTCAGGTGTTGGTCAACAATCAGCTCAATTATTGTATAAGAGCATGATGACTTACCTCATGAGAAACAAGCAAAATCTAGATTGGAAACAACCTAAGTCAGTTGTTGGAGCTCGAATCGTTAACAACTCTAACCCACCTGAGGTTGCTACAAGTGGTGGTACTTGGCAATTATTCGTTAGAGGTCACGCCCCTGCCGGAATTGGCAATAGTGCAACTAGTTACGATGAAGACGATGAAGAAACTGATACTAATAGTAGCGACAGTACTGGTGCTAATTCACCAGCTACAGCTGAAAGTAGATCTTCATCAACCAGTGAAAATGGTTCAACAAACCAATCAAGTCGAAGTCAAAGGGCTTCTTCACAGCAAAGTCGTACGCAGTCATCTGCATCTTCTCAAGCACAAAGTAGTGCAACGTCTAGATCTGAAAATAATAATGATCGGCGTGAACAAGAGAATTCTAGTTCAAACGATTAATAAATAATTTATAAAGTCAAACTGCAAAATGCAGTTTGGCTTTTTGTTTACTTGATTTTATGTTTTGTCTGCTGGAACGAAGTGAAAGCAGACTTTTAATTTAAAAAATAAATTTAGTAACAATTCACTTATAAAATACTGCATAAAAAAAGAAGCAATTAATTTTAATTGCTTCCAAAATTATTATTTTTGAGAATTCAAATATGAATACGGATCGCCTTTTGCTTTTGAAGGCATTGTATAGCGCCCAAATAGAATCATTGCGTGATGAGTCTTAATCCATTCATCTTTTGGCAAAATCGCTTCTAGTCGTTTTTCTACCTCATGTGGAGTGGCCTTTTCATCTACAATATGAAACTTCTTTGATATTCTTGAAACGTGAGTATCAACTGCGATTGCAGGAACACCATAGCCTTCGGCTAAAACTACATTGGCAGTTTTCTCTCCTACTCCAGGTAATGTCATTAAAATCTGTTTATCTTTAGGAACTTGACTATTATATTTATCTACCAAAATTTGAGCTGTAGCTTTTAAGTGTTTAGCTTTCGATCTATACAGACCAATTGTTTTGATTTCATTCTCTATTTCTTCAATTGGTGCATCTGCTAAACTCTCAGGAGTTGGAAAGTCCTTACTAAATTGGGGCATTACTCGGTTAACCATCTTATCTGTTGTTTGAGCACTCATTAAAACTGCACATAATAAATGGAATTTACTGTCCCAATGTAATTCTCCCTTAGCATCTGGATAAAGAGATAAGATCTTTTTTAAAACCTCGCGGGCCTCGTCATCACTTAACAATTTTTCTGCCATATTATCTATTCCTCTTTAAAAATCTTTCAACTTCTTCTGGCGTTTTCAGATTATGTCTCTGCCAATTAAGTAAAACACGATCAATATATTTTAAAGAATACGCCTGCGATAATACTGCTTCTCGCAATGCTAATTCTATAATTTCTGGATCATAATGGTCAACACTGAGCCACTGAGCTATTTCTTCACGCTCAATGGGACTTAAATAGCGACCAAATTCTACTTCAGCTTTTCGAGATAGATAATTTAAGGGATTATTACCTAAATTATTGGTAACGGCTACTGTCTTATCTTTCTTATCATCTTTAATTAAAATATTCTGATCAATATATTGATCAAGAGCATCATATAACTTGTTTAGGCTGTACTTATTGCCAATTTTATCCTGATCATCAGTCGTTTGTTCTATCGTTAAATAATTTCGATCAATCAAACGTTGAATCAAATTGCCTACATCTGTGACTGACAGGTTGGTATTGGCAGCAATTTTCTCATTTGATGGAAATGATTCGCCTCGTTGATTAAAGGCCTCAAGTTGAATAATTAATAATAATTCTGCGTCACTAATATTTAAACGAGGATAATAAGCTATTAAGCCATTCTGTAAAGTCGTAAATCCTAATGCACGATAGTCATTAAATTGCAAAATTGATTTTCCTTTCAAAAATAAAAGTTGAACTAACAACTAGTCCAACTTTTGTTTAAATATTTAATTTTCAAATGCGAATTAAGGTTGCATTCTGTTGATCAATCTTGGGAATGGAATTGCTTCACGGATGTGGTCAAGGTGACAAACCCAAGCAATAGTACGTTCAAATCCCATACCGAAACCAGAGTGAGGCACACCACCGAATTTACGCAAGTCAAGGTACCATTGGTAATCTTCAAGGTTAAGACCTGCAGCCAAAATTTGTTGCTTCAAAACTTCGTAGTTACCTTCACGTTCTGAACCACCAAAGATTTCACCATAACCTTCTGGTGCGATAACATCAGCACATAAGTATTCCTTAGGATTGTCTGGATTCTTCTTCATGTAAAATGGCTTGATAGAAGTTGGATAGTTGACAATAAAGACAGGACGATCGTATTGTTCAGAGATGTATCCTTCATCAGGTGCTCCGAAGTCGTCACCCCACTTGAAGTCTCGACCAGCATCTTGAAGCATCTTTACAGCGTCATCGTATGGAAGACGGGTAAAGTTGCCTTCAGTAGTTGGACGAAGCTTTTCTGGATCTCTACCTAAAATCTTAAGTTCGTATTCGTTCTTGTCCAAAACTTGCTTAACCATGTAAGCCAAGTATCTTTCTTGAATATCGAGAGATTCATCTTGGTGCATCCATGCCATTTCTGGTTCCATCATCCAGAATTCGGTCATGTGACGACGACCCTTTGATTCTTCGGCTCTGAATGTTGGACCGAAAGTAAAGATCTTGCCGTAAGCCATGGCACCAGCTTCACCGTATAATTGACCAGATTGTGATAAGTATGCATCATAGTCAAAGTAGTCAACGTGGAATAATTGAGTAGTACCTTCTGGAGCTGAGTGCATGAAAATTGGGGCATCAAACTTAATGAAGCCTTCCTTTTCAAAGAAGTCTACAGTAGCCTTAAACATAGTGTTTCTAATTTGCATAATTGCAAATGGCTTCTTTGATCTTAACCATAAGTGACGGTGATCAAGTAAGAAATCAACACCGTGTTCCTTGTTACCGATTGGGTAACCTTCGTTGTTTGAAACTACCTTCAAATCAGTAATTTGAATTTCGTAACCAAAGTGAGAACGTGCATCTTCGTGAATAGTACCAGTAATGTAGAAGCTGGCTTCTTGTCTAAGAGTTTTAGCAGTTTCAAAAACTTCTTCTGATACATCGTTCTTGCGAACTACCCCTTGGAAAAATGCAGTACCATCACGTAATTGCAAAAAGATAATCTTTCCGCTTGATCGTTTATCTGTAAGCCAAACATGCATCTTTACTTCTTGGTCAACATGCTTGGAAGAATCTTTAATTGAAATCAATTCTGTCATAAAATTCCTATCCACCTTTTTATCATTTATACAATGTACATGATACCAAAGTTTCTACAAATTATCGACTTCTGAGATATCATTTCCATCTTTAAATTCATATAAAGTATAACCTAGATTACCATTTGGCTTTTTATAGGCAACTTCCCAAACAGCTTCACCTTTGTACCAACCCAGATTAATATGATTAATTGTAGCATTTGAATGAGAAGATTTAAACTCATTTTTAATATTAGCTTCACTTACACCCCTTTTAGCAGGATATAAGTATGCCTTTTTTGAATTAGGCAAATAAATAAAATAATATCCTTTGCCTTTTTTATTTGTACCATTAATTGCGTAGCTGCTTGTGCCACGGTCTAAATGATAATACTTAGAGATATTGGTAATTGGCGTTTTGCTTCTAGCCAATTCAGCTATTCTTTGATCATTGCCCCTGCTTTTTGAGCCTGCAGCGTAAAAAATTGCAATACTTACAAAGAAAGCAATAATGATTAAACCAATTACCCATGCTACAAATTTAATTGTTTGCCTTGTATCATCTTGTATCATAACTATTTATTTTTTAACTTCTTTTTTAGTTCTTTCAATGTTACTTTTTCAACTTTTACAGGAATCGACTGCAAAAATGCATCCCCATAATTTTTGGTCCAGATCCTTGGATCCAAGATAACGAATTGTCCATGATCATGTTCGCCACGGATCAAGCGTCCCATTCCTTGTCTAAAGCGAATAATCGCGCGAGGAAGACTATCTTTTTCAAATACGTTAGCTCCCTGGTCCTCTAGTTTTTTCTGTCTCAAGCGCACCTCAGGCTGATCTGGAGACTCAAATGGAAGGCGAGCCGCAAATACGGTATCAATACCACAATCGTGGAAATCAATTCCTTCCCAAAAACTATCAGCTCCTATAATAATTGCTTTTTTAGCAATTACAAATCTTTTAGCAATTCGATTGTTGGAACCTGACATACCTTGGGCCAAAATCTCAAAGTCTTTCAGCTCAGGTGCATTTAAAGTTTCAGTAAAGACATCATGAATCTTATCAAGATTAGTCATTAAAACCAACACGTGATTTTTATCTGCTAAATCGTTAACCATAATTTGAGCAATGTCTTTTTGATAGTCTTCACTATCTGGATTAGGCATATTAATTACAGCAAAAGCTTCCAAATGTTTCTTCATATTAAAGGTACTCTTGCCAATATACTTAACTAAATTCATCTTGCCCAAAGCCAACTGACTAATTGCATAATCAAAATTATGATCACTAGTTAATGTAGCACTGACAAATGCAATATGATCAAAACGACTATAAATTTGATTAAGAACATCGCTTGCATCAAGCATTAACCAATCTAAGTTAGTACTGAGCGGATCCTCTGGATTAGTGATCATCAAAATAAAGCCATCTTGAGCTAAATTCTTTTGATCGGATAACAAGTCGGCCAATTGATAGCCTTTTTCAGAATAATAGTCTAACCGATCGATTTGCTCAGTAATATCGCCAACTAAAGCTTCAACATTTGCCAGCATTCTTTCTTGCTCATGATAAAGTTCAAACAAAGTCTGATTGGTTAATTCTCTAACCTCTTCTAGTTTTTGTTGAAACTTAGGCAATATTTGTTTAAAACGACTATCTTGATTGAATAAGCCCTTACCCTGAAAACTAAGTTCAAGAGTCCCGTTAGGCAAGTTAACCTTATTGATGGCATTATCATGCTGTGCATAGAGTTGTTTTTGCAACTCATTAATCAAATTGATTAACTCCAAGATCATAGGATCTAGCTTAGTCAATAAGAAATTGATCTGCACATTATCGTTAAATTGGCTTTCTACGCTGTCATTTGAATAATATAGCAAATTGCGTAAATGACTCAGGACACCCCAAAGTGATTCAAAACGCATGGAATCATTGCGAGAACTAATTACATTATCCGCAAAACGGTGAGCCTCATCAATTACCAAATAAGGATTTTGACCCCAAATAGTATCCATATAGTGGTTAGCCAGATAAGCATGATTGGTAACTAAAATATCGGCTTCTTCTTGCTTACGACGAGCCAAATTCCAAAAATCAACTTCCGCAAATCGACTACCCACACGAGCATCCCCCGGATGTTGGATCTGAGCAAATAGCGGTGCATTGTAATTGGTTAAATTCAGCTCATCCAAATCGCCAGTCTTAGTTTTGGTTAGCCAAACCAAAATTTGCATCTGCAAAATCAAAGTTGACTTATTAGGCGTCCCCTGAAAAATCGTTTGCACAAAACCATCTAGGTCTAGATAACGACTACTTGATTTAACAACCTCAGCCTTCAAATCAAGCTTTGTCACCTTCAGTAGCTGTGGAATTTCTCTTTCCATTACTTGTTCTTGCAAAACCTTAGTTGGTGTCGCAATTACCAATTTTCTTCCTGAATATAACTGATAAGCATAAGCAAATATATAAGAAAAAGTCTTCCCCGTACCGTTAGGCGCTTCTACCAACATTGCGTTTTTCTCAGGATTATTAATGAACTGATGCAAATGATTGATTAAATCAACTTGTGCTCTACGAAAATGTAATTTTCCTTTAAACAGCTTACGCTTATCATTATCATTTTGCGGAAATGTACCATTTTCACCATGACTGTCAAAACGTTCATTCTGCTTTTGCAAAATGATATTGCGTATCTGCATATACTCTGCCGGCAGCGGCCTTTTTTCTTGTCTTAAACTATCAGCGATTGTGGTAATCACCCATGACGTATCACGAATCAAGCCATGCGCTAAAGAACTTAATGTATTAAGCGTTGCTTGTGGCAAAGTCTCAAGCTGCTTAATGATTTTAATTAGCAATATAGCTGTACCATAAGCATCTGAATCGGCCTTATGTGGATTCAAATGCTTAATTTCTAATTGTGCTGTTAAATCGCTTAACTTATATGATGGCAAAGTTGGAAAAGCAATTTTAGCTAATTCAACTGTATCAATTGCTTTGTTGGTTAACGCATCATACCCGTGTTGCGTTAATTCATAATTTAAAAATGGCAAGTCAAAATCAACATTATGCGCTACAAATACTGTATTCTGCAAAATTTTGACTATTTTAGGTGCATAAAAATCAAAGTCTTTTTGCTTTTGTACATCTCCATTACTAATACCAGTTAAATTAACAACAGATTGAGGTATTTCACGATGGGGATTAATCATAAAAGAATAGGTTTTAACAACTTTAAGATTTTTAATAATTGCACACCCAAACTGAATAATGTGATGGCCATTTTCTCGTTGAGTTCCTGTAGTTTCTAGATCCACTACAGCAAAGATATCTTTTGCGAATATTTTTGCCATCCTGCTCCTCCCTTCTTGTTTACTTAACTTCTACTGCTTGTTTAGCATCAAGCAAAATTAAATACTTTCCAATTACTTTCTTAGTACTAAATTCATTTAATGCTCGTTCATATAAACGAAGCTGTCCGGTATATTTTTCTTTAATTAATTCTATTGCTTCATCTAAATGCGATTTGTCTACATGATCAGTTTTGTAGTCAAACAAAATAATACCATTATTTATAATAAAATAGCCATCAATCGTACCATGAACCAAAATTTTTGCATTTGGATCACTAAAATCATCAAACAAGGTTCTGGCAGACAGCAAACTAGAGAAATCAACTTCTCTTTTTAAATCTTCTGGTCTTTGCCAAAAATCTTTAGCAAAATCACTATGGACAAACCATTCAATTTGATCTTTTTTAAGACTCGAAACAATGTCCGCATTCAATTTTTTCTGTTCAATTAAATGCTGAATCTCTTGCTCAAGCTGTTCATCACTTCCGTCACCAGTATAATCATAGTATTGCAAAATCAAGTGTGTAGCAGTACCGATCTCCGCCCCGGTAAACTTAGTTTGATAGAGGAAACTTGGTTTCGTATCGATCGGCTGCAAATACCGGTTAGTTGAGGCCAGCAAATGCGAATTCTCCAGCTCTGCTTCATCTGGGTCATTGAAGGCCTTTTTAATTTCAGAAACAGCCTGGTAAGCAGTAGTTGCAATCGCATCTTTAAAAGGATAGTCAAATTGATAAAGCTTAGTAGCAGTTTCTGTCAGTGTTTTAATTTCTGGCTCGCTATCTTTACGAGTTTCCTTTTCTTCATTGACAGCATTATTTGCAATTGCATCATCATCTGAAAAATCTACGAAGAGAATTGGCTGACTCTGATCAAGCGAATTCGTAATATCACTAATTCTCATTGCTACACGACGATCAAAAGCTAATGCGGGGCCCATAAAGCTTAATGGTGTTGTTGCAGCTAATTTATCTGCCAATGATAACTGACCTTCATGATCCAACTCGTTAGACCAGTCTTTGACCTTTTTATCAAAACTAGGAATATCACCAACCATAATTAACTTTTGCTTAGCCCGCGTTAAAGCTACATAGAGAATACGAGCTTCTTCTTCAAGCAATTGTCTTTTCTTAGTAATATTACCCATTGCCTTAACTAAGGAGTCAATTCGATAATGCTCCTCTCTTAAAGTAACACCTAAACCATCAGCATTAATGACATAGTTACCCTTTAAATCGCGCAACTGATACTGATGATGCATCCCTAAATAAAAGACAATTGGAAATTCCAGCCCCTTAGAACCGTGGATAGTCATCAATCTTACTGCATTTCCCGCCTCTTTAGTTAAAAGCGGTTGAGCTAAATCCTTTTGACTTTGACGCATGCGATTAATAAAGTTGATGAATTGATATAATCCTTTAAAGCCAGCACTTTCATAAGAAGTAGCTCTCTCATAAAGTGCTTCCAAATTGACCCGACGCTGCTCACCATTAGGCAAAGCAGTCATGATTTCTAACAGATTGGTTCGTGTATAAATACTCCAAATTAATTCAGAAATTCTGTGCGTAGTCGCAAACTCACGCAGCGATGCCAATTGATTCAAAAAGTCTTTGCATTTATCGCTGAGCTGATCTCCCACACCAACATATGAAGTAAGGGCACTATAAAAACTGCTGTTTTTACTCTTAATTCTAATCTTAGCCAAGTCTTTTTCACCGAAATTAAAGAGTGGTGAACGCAAAACCGTAACCAGAGGAATGTCCTGATCAGGATTATCGATAATTTTCAGATAATTCATAATGACAGTTAATTCGAAAGTTTGAAAATAATTCTCGGCATCAGTCACAAACAAGGGGATATCTTGTTTGGCAAATTCCTGCATGATCTCCAGATTATCACTATGACTTCTAGTCAAAATAGCAATATCACTGTACTTCATCTCACGCATTTGTCCGCTTTTACTATCGAATACCTGCATGTGCTCTTCTTTTAGCTGCTTAATTCGTGCTAAAACCATTTGGATTTCTGAAAAATCGACCTTATCGCTGTTTTCGTCTCCACCTCTTTCTTTTTTATGAATGATTACCTCACTAGCCTTAGGCAAATTGCTTGGATAATATTTGGCACCAAAAACCAATTGCCCTTCTTTTTGATAATCAATTCCACCAAAATTAGAACTCAAAATACTATTAAACAGATGATTGACAGTACGAGTTACAGGCTCGGTTGATCTAAAATTATCCGAAAGCAAAATACGTTCTTCATGTTCGTTTTGTTCTTGAGCAAAATCATGATACTTTCTTAAGAACAAACTAGGTTCAGCTTGTCTAAAGCCATAAATCGACTGCTTCACATCCCCTACCATGAACAAGGTATTCTTCCCTGGTTGTCTAACCTGTTGAATAATATTTTCCTGCAGAGCATTAATATCCTGATACTCGTCAACCAGAATTTCTTTAAACTTACTTTGATAAAAATCTCTAGCCATCTGTGAGCTAGACGTATCCTGACTGAGAATGCGATAGGCTAATTGCTCCATATCACTATAATCAATCAGGTCCTCATCGCGCTTTAACTTGTTAAAACGCTCAATTAGGGCGATTTCAGCTTGCGCAATCGCAGCTACGATCTTTTGACCATCTTGCATTACCTTTACTTGTTCTTTTTCATCGGTGGCAAAAAATGCCGTAAAGGTATCAAAGACCTGACTTTTGGCTTCATCTTTTAACTTTTGCAAATCACCGTAGAACTCTAGCAGATCTTCATCCCATTTACTCGACTTGCGGTATCTACCATTAAAAGTACACAAACGCAGTAAATCTCTTTGCTCATCATATGGTTTATCCTCATCCAAGGCCGCCAAGAAGTTCTGTAAGTTTTGATCAAACAAACTGAAGTCTTCTCTGACTTTTTTTAGTTCCTTGGTTTCAAAGATAGTCTCTTCTAAGCGCCCATTGATTTTATTTTCTAGGCCCTTAAAACTATCTAATAAGTATGGCTTAATTTGGTTTTGCCATAAATTAGACTGAGTAATCTCAGCTCCAGTTTCATACACCTCTGGCAATTGCATTAACCAGGCATGATATTCTGGCTTAGCCATCGCATAGTTATACAAATCTAATAACAAATCTCGCGGACTGTCAGCATCCCGGTCACCAGCAAAATTATCATAAAAACGTCTAAAGTCAGAATCCTTATTAGTTAAAAATTCACCTTCAACTTCTCGCAAAGCACGTTCTTTTAATAAAGCTGCCTGCGTTTCGTCGGTTAGAATCTGAAAACTAGGATCTAAATCTACTGAATAATAGAAACGATGAATTACTTCAAGACAAAAAGCATCAATAGTTGAGATATTGGCAGTATCCACTTGATTCAGTTGTTCTCGCAAGTATCTCCGATTGACGCCTGGCTTAGCCATTTCTTGCGTCAAGGCATTCTTTATTCTCGTTTTCATTTCTTCTGCAGCTGCTTTAGTAAATGTCACAACCAACAGTTCACTTACTTGCGTTCCTGCCAAAATTTCTCTCAAAACCCGTTCAACCAAGACTGTAGTTTTACCACTACCAGCCGAAGCTGAAACTAAAATATCGTGTCCACGATCATTGATCGCTTTTTCTTGCTCTTTAGTAAATTGTGGCAAAATTAGTCCTCTCTTCCTAATCTTTCTTTGATTTTAGCTAACAGATCTTTTTTCTTCATATTACTGATTTCATGGTATTGATTTTGTCTAAGCATCGCATCAAAGAAGAAGATATCCTTGAAGTCTGAATAAGTTAGAGCATTTTGTGACTTACCATATTTATACGGATTCAAACTAATCTTACCGGACAGAATCTGACTTGATGCTTCCTTGATCAAATATTCATCATACTCTAGCAACAATTCAATTTCTTCTTCACTGAAACTACGATTGGCAGGCAAACTAAATCCACCTTTAGCTTTAGTTTTAACACCAGTATAAAGCTCTGAAACCTGCTTAGTGCTTCCTTCTAGTAACGGTTCAGCTTCCGTTAAAATATCCGGGTCGTTACTGATGATGCCGTTGTACATCAATTTAGGCTTGCTATCAGTTGCAGCTTGACGAAGATTCATAGAACTATCGATCAGCTTATCGCTGTTCAGTCTCTCTAACTGTCTAGTAACTGTTTGATAAAATGCACCTAATAACGACAATTGATCGCTTCCGGCAAAGAATTGATTATTATTAGCTAAAACATCTAGATATGAAACCATCTGTAAGGCGATGCCATTGTAAAACATACCTAAATCAAACTTTTTAGCTGATGACTTGTAGTCAATAACCTGTGCTAATACTTGATCCTTGTCGGCAAAGTTAGCCAAATCTACCCGGTCCATTTTTCCGCGTAAATCAACATGGTGATTGCCTGATAAATCAGGGACTGCAAAACTAAGACCTTTAAGACGTTCTCCTACCCCAAAACTTAATTCAGAGTACTTAGCTCTAAGTGGCGTTTTAGTTAGTGACTTACGCCAATTGTGAGCTACTTTCGAGGTTGTATGATCCAGACATTTGAACAAATACTGATTAAACGGATCATTCATTAACTGGGCATATTTTCCTTCATCCTTCATGACTTCTCTCACAGAATTAAGCATACTTTCTAGCTCAGTACCATTGAGATCAGCCAAATCAAGGTGACGCTTATTAAGTTGCTTTACTAAACGGTCAAAGGTTTCATGGAAGTAATTGCCCGCTTGAATTACATCAAATTCATTTTCAAACCGGCGTCGTAATCTTAAACCATAAGTTAAGAAATATTCATAGGAATTTTTATAAAAAGTTTCTAGTTGAGAAACTGATGAGTTTAGATTTTCACCATATAACTTAGTAGCTAGTTCTTCACCAATATCCTCTGGTTGATTATCAAATTGACTAGCATCTAAAACAGAATCCGTCTTCTGTGGCAATACTTTTTGAGTCAGCTGAAGCAATTTAGTAATCGCTGACGACTTAGCTAATGAGTTCATATAAGCCAAATAACCTAAACTGGCATCTGCATTTGTAATAAATGACAAGAGATCCTGCATTTTTTCTGGCAAATCATGCTGCTCAAATTCACGAGCACCATAGTCGCTTAAGCGTTGATAATAGATAGAAGAATTTAGCGTCTCATTTGATGCATTTAAGACAGGATATGACACATACACACGGTCTTGAGCTAAGGCCAGTGATAAACCAAATTGGTAGTTTTGATCCAAATTATTTAATTGTTGATTATCTTCCAAATATGAATCTGAACTAAAACTATCCTGCAATTGAGCTAAGTTTTCAGTGGTTAAAAAGCCTGGCATCTTTTGAATAGCTGGCAAATTACCGCTAGTTGCACCAATAATGAAGACCTGCTTATAGCCACTAGTCTGAACCATTCCGATTTCAGATAAGTTAACTGCATCAAGCGTGGATGGAATTTGCGAGAAGTTAGCCTCCTTAAAGGCATTAATCAACATATTGAAAAATTCATCCATATTAAATTCTTCAGGATTAATCATTAAATAGTCACTAAGCAATTGAATCAACAAATCCCACAATTGCTCTGGCTGTTGTGCTTGTTGCAAGTCTCCAGCATCATTAGCGTCATCACGCCATTTTTCTAGTCTAGCGGCAATTCCATTTTCGGTTAAAAAGTCAAAAAAGATCGTTAATGCCTTTTGACTATCTTTCTCTTGTGCTAATTTTTCAAATAAATTAGTTACTTTATCAACCAGATAACTACGCAAGCGATCAATCTTAGCAACTTCTTCATCCATCTTATCCAGACGAATGACTTCCGCATTCACAAAGTCAGAAAACTTTTTACGCCACAAACCGTGATTAATACCGTGAGCCAAGACAAAATTTTCTAATTCATCGACATCATGAATATATTCGGCTTCTTCTTTATACCAAGACGGAATAAGCAAATGCGTTTTTAAAATTGCTAGCATACTCGAAGTAGTAAAAGGATTGCCTTTTAAATCATGCAGATTAAACAGGTTTTCAATTAAAACAACTAAAGGGTGATACTTCATCTCTTGCTGCAAGTCATTGAAGAAAGGAATTTTATTCTGCCTTAAAATTGGCGTTAAGTAAGTCTCGTATTCCTTTAAATCTGGTGCCAAGATCAAAAAATCATGATAACGGTAATTGCTTAAAGCAACCTGCTGATAAATCGTACGTGCAACAAAATATGCTTCGGCATAACGTGAATCTGCTTTTACCAACTGTACTTGATTTAAATCGTCAGTTTTTGAAATTGCTTCAGTCCATAAACTATTAAGTATTTCGCGTTTTGTTGGTTTTGGTGAAAGAGGGAAGCTGTTGACCGTATACTCCATTTTTCTTTCTTGCAAAAATGAAGTAAAACGACTGATCGTCTGCTGGATTACATAGTCGTAGTCGCCCTCTTCGGCCTGCGGATTAATGTCACCTAACCTTGTTTTGAAAGCCAAAACCACATTTTTAGCCTTGCGCATCAGCAATTTAATAGTTAAAGTTTCTTGCAATGAAAAATGCGAAAAATCACAGAAATAAAAACTAGTATTACCTAGGTTTTTATTCTTAGCCAAAATTTCATTCAACTGAACTTGAACTTCATTTTTGGTAGAAAATTTACCTGCAATTTCTTTAATAAAAGCATCGTAAATAATCCGTAAATCGTGAACCTTACTCTTAGTTTCTTGATCTAAACTATCTTCATCGATATCTTCTAAATTTACGTTGCCATCATAAATTTGTAAAATAGTACTGTACAACTGATTAATTAAACCAGTATTTGAATTTTCAAAGATGGTTAGCTTATCTTTTTCTTGTTCTACGATATGCGTAAGCAGCATTGCACTTGCCGCATCATCTAGCTGTGTAGGCAAGCCTTGTTCCGCATCTTTTAAGAAGAACCAAGCAAGACGAGAAAAAGAAAGGACGTGCAAATTCTTAACTGCCGTCTCACTTTGATTTTTACTGATTGCAAGTTTATTAATTGCCCTAACTTCTGTGGTAAACTTAATATGATTAGGAACAATGATAAAAGTTTTATGTTCTGGATGCTGCTGATAATTCCGCACTGCTTCTTCCAGAATTTTTTCTTGTAATGGGTCGGTTTGTCTTCCTGTTAGAATTTTGATCATTTGTTCGTACTCCTTGTTTAATATTCTAGCACAACAAGGTTCTATCTTTTATTAAATCTATTTTTAAGGATGATTAAATAATGAAGTATAGTTTTTTAGCTCACGGAAAAGTGATTATTATTGGTGAACACTCTGTGGTTTATGGCTATGATGCTTTAGCAATGCCCATTAAGGCTTTGCATATTAAAACCACAGTTGAAGATTCTGATCAAATGTGGATGGATACCGCACGCTATCATGGTCCTTTCTTCGATGCACCAGATAAATACAATGGACTTAAATATGTGGTTAAAGCCATGCGTGAAAAAGCCAAGAATACCCAGCCTTTAAAAATCACTTATACAGGTGAAATTCCGATGGAACGTGGTTTTGGTTCCAGTGCTACCGTGGCGCTTGGCACAACTAAAGCATTAAATCAATTTTTCAATTTAAACTTAACCGAAAAAGAAATCATGGCGGTTACTAACCATGCCGAAATGATTAATCACGGCAAAGCCTCTGGTCTTGATGCTGCTACTGTCAATTCAGACTATCTAGTATTTTTCAATAAGGAAATGGGTCCTAAGATGCTTAAAGCAAAACTGGGTGCTACCCTTTTAATCATGGATACTGGGCAATTAGGCAATACTAAAGAGGCTGTTACCCAAGTAAGATCATTACTAGATAAATCCGAAGCAGCCAAGAACAATATGAAGCGTTTAGGTGAATTAGCTGATTTAACCAAACAAGCTTGGCTTAAACAAGATAGTCTAACAGTAGGAAAAATCTTTAATGAAGCACAAGAAATTTTGCATTCTTTCAATATTTCTACTGCTAAGATTGATCAATTACAAAAATTGGCTTTAGCTAACGGTGCTTTAGGCTTTAAACTCTCTGGTGGTGGCCTAGGCGGGATCACTATCACATTATGTAAAAATCAAGAAATCGCTAATGAAATAGCAGCTAAGTGTCAAGATATCATTAGTAACAGCTGGATCGAGGAAATTTAATGACAAAAACTGCACGAGCACATACCAATATCGCCTTAATCAAGTACTGGGGCAAAAAAGACGCCACTTTAAGAATTCCATTGATGTCGAGTCTATCAATGACGCTTGACGCTTTTTATACCGATACTTCCATTGAAAAAGGAACAGACACAAATGAATTCTATTTAAATGATAAAAAGCAATCTCTTGCTAACAGCCAACGCGTTTTTAACTATATTGAGAAGTTGCAACAAAGATTTAACTTAGATAAAGAAAATCTTGTAATCAAATCTACCAATCACGTTCCAACAGCTGCAGGTCTTGCTTCTTCTAGTTCCGCTTTTGCGGCCCTGGCGGCAGCTTTTTGCGCCTATTATCATATTGACGCGGATAAAACCTTATTATCACGTTTGGCTAGAATTGGCTCAGGTTCCGCAAGTCGTTCTGTTTTCGGTGGTTTTTCCATTTGGCAAAAAGGCGATTCCGATGAGACTTCTTACGCTTATGCTTTAGATGAACACCCTAAAATAGATCTACATCTACTTGCAATTGAATTGAACACTAAACAAAAGAAAATCTCATCAACTCGTGGCATGAAAGATGCTCAATCTTCCCCATTCTTTAAGCCATGGCTTGCACGTAATGAACTTGAACTAAACAAGATGATTAACGCTATTAAAGATGAAGATTTCACTGTCCTAGGCGAACTAGCTGAACTCAACGCTAATGAGATGCACGCAATTAACTTAACCGCTCAACCAGAGTTTACTTATTTTGAACCCGATACCATCCAAGCTATAAAATTAATAGAAAATTTACGCCACAAAGGTATTGAATGCTACTATACTATTGATGCTGGTCCAAATATTAAAGTGCTCTGTCAATTAAGAAATATAAAAGAAATTATTGAAAACTTTGAGTCAGAATTCAATAATGTTAAGATAGTGAGTGCAAGTTTTGGCCCTGGAGTTACTTATTTGGATTAATTTGTACATAGAAAGTTAGATAGATTCGAGGATTTAATTCTTTTGATAACAGAAAAAGCACCTGGAAAGTTATATATTGCCGGAGAATATGCAGTTTTAGAGCAGGACTGTCCTGCTGTTTTAGTAGCGGTTAATCAATTCGTACGCGTTTCAATCACCAAAAGCAAAACTTCTACTGGATTGATTCACTCTAAGCAGTATTCACAGGATTCCATCCACTGGGTTCGTCGTGGTTCTAAGATGGTAATTGATAATCGTGATAACCCATTTGAGTATATTTTGTCTGCAATTTCCTTTACAGAACAATATTGTATTGAACAAAATATCAAGATGAAAGTATACGATCTGCATGTTAATTCAGACTTGGATTCTGCCGACGGTAAGAAATATGGTTTGGGCTCAAGCGCTGCTGTTACTGTAGCCACTGTTAAGGCTATTTTGCATTTTTATGGCGTAAAAACGAGTAATGAGCTTGTTTACAAGCTTTCAGCCATATCTCACTATTCCGTTCAGGGCAATGGCTCCGCAGGAGATATCGCTGCTAGTGTCTATGGTGGTTGGCTTGCTTACCAAACCTTTGATAAAACTTGGCTAAAACATGAACTTGATAAAAAGACATTGTCTGAAGTAGTTAATGAAGCTTGGCCTGGCTTAAAGATCCAACTGCTCAACCCACCTAAGGATATGAAGTTGATGATCGGTTGGAGTCAAAAGCCTGCTTCTACTTCTCGCTTAGTTGATGAAACTAACGCTAACAAAGCTGCTTTGAACATGGAATACAAGAACTTCTTAGCATCTTCTAGAGCCTGCGTTTTAAAGATGATCGCTGGTTTTGAAGCAAACGATATTTCATTAATTAAAAAGCAAATTCGCGCTAACCGTAAATTATTGCAACACTTTGCTAAGATCAACCAAATTGCCATTGAAATTCCACGTTTGACTCAATTAATCAGAATTGCGGAAGACTTTGGTGGAGCTGCTAAGACTTCTGGCGCAGGCAATGGCGATTGCGGTATTGTAATCACCGATTCTAATACTGACGTGGCCGCTCTTGAAAGCGAATGGCGTCATAATGGCATTTTGCCCCTTAATTTTAGAGTTCACCAAATAAGTTTAGTTCGTTAACGGAGAATATATATGTCAATTAGATCCGAAAGAAAAGAAGAACATCTGAAACTAGCTCAGATGTTTTTTAATAAGCAAAAATACAATAGTTTTGATCAATTACATTTACTTCGCCCTGCTTTGCCTGAAACCAAAGTTGATACTCAAATACTAGGTGTAGAGATGTTTAAAAAACGCGTCTCTGCGCCTTTTTTTATCAATGCAATGACTGGCGGCTCTCAAGAATCTAAAGTCGTAAACAAAGCCCTAGGCCATGTAGCTGCAAAAGAAAAGATTGCTCTTGCATTAGGATCTGCTAGCATCCTTGCTAAAGAAGAAGATCAATTAGATAGTTTTTATGTAGCCAGAAATGAAGATCCTGACGGTGTTTTAATAATTAATATTAATCCAGAAACACCTGTAGAAGCTACTAATAAAATCATTCATGAGTTAAACGCTGATGCTTTGCAAATTCACCTTAATACGGTTCAAGAAATCGCTATGCCCGAAGGTGATCGCAACTTTTTCTGGTTAGATCATATTAAGGCATTACGTGATCAAATCGATCTTCCGATTATTATTAAGGAAGTTGGTTTTGGTTTAGATGAAGCAACTATCCATACTCTAAAAAACGCCGGCATTGAATATTTCGACATTGCTGGCAGTGGTGGCACCAATTTTGCTCAAATTGAAAATGCTCGTAATTCAAGGGATGTATCATATTTAGAAGATCTTGGTCTCTCTACAGTTGTTTCCGCATTAATGGCGAAAAAAGAAGACGTCAACTTCATTGTCTCTGGTGGCGTACGTAATCCTTTAGACGTATTAAAAGGATTAGTACTAGGTGGACAATACGTCGGCATCTCCAATGTCTTTTTACAAGAATATAATCAAAATGGTGTTGCAGGCTTAGAGCAATTTATCTCTGCTTGGAAAAACGAACTGGCTGCCTTAATTGCTATTTATGGTCAAAACAGTCTTGCATCCCTACCTCAAATCAAAAAGTATTATGATCTGCCTTTGAAAAATCAAATCGATCAGTTACTTTAAATCTTTTGATTAGAGATAATCTCCTCATGCTTTTTAATATGCTCTATTCGTTCATCATCTTGTGAGATCAGCAAAAGAAAGATAGCTTCAATCATAGTAAAGGCAGCTACTCTTGAGAAGTAATACTGCTTTTGCCAGAACATTTTTAGATGAAAGTCCTGAAAGCATTCTGACTACAGTGAAATTCTTTGAAACTGGCGTAGATGAACAATCAGGCATCATTATGAAGAACACTAAGGATCAAATGGTAGTTATGGCTTTGTCCATGAGAGCTAAACAACCAAAGCGCGGTGTTATTTCAGGGACCAAAGGCTACGTTGAAATTAATCACTATCCACGTGCTACTGAAGCAGATATTACCTACACTGCCAGTGCTCATGAAGAAAAGCATGACAAGATTACGGCTGGTGACAGCGACAAGGCCTTAGAATACGAAGTACAAGATATGCAAAGATATATTGATCAAGGCCATGACGATGGTCAACTTCAAATGTCACACGATATCGCTTACATTTTGACTAGTGTTAGAACTTCATGGGGGATGAAATATCCTTTTGACGATGAAAAATAATTAATTAATATAAACTAAAAACAGCAGATGTTACGACATCTGCTGTTTTATTTTACATAATCAAAAATATTTTAATTTAGATTAAGTAAACGCAAAATTTCTTTTTGCACTGTACTTTCATTGCTTAAACCAATAATTTGATCAGCTGCCATTTTAGCTTCTTTTAAAGCTGTGGCAGTGGCATAGCTGCGTCCTGCATACTTAAGCATCCCTACGTCATTGCCACTATCACCAAAAGCAACCATTTCACTTGGTTTAATACCCAATTTTTGACTCAAATATTCTAACCCGACGGCTTTATTCATGCCTTTCGTCTGCATATCAATCGAGTCAGCCGCACCAGAAACAAAACCAATTTTAGGATATTTTTGTTTTAATTGCTCTAGCACAATTGGCATCTCATCTTCCGGTACTGTCAAACTAATCTTGAAAATTCGGTCATCGATTTCATCAAATGAATCAACTACCTCCAAGTGTTCAACATACTTCTTCATTTCTTGAACATAAGCTGGATCATTACTCTTTTTGACGTATGCACTAACTAGCCCCATAACAATTGCTGGATAATGATACTCATCCGTAATCTTGAGCAAAGTTTGATATAACTCATCACTTAAAGCATCAACGTGCAAAATTTGCTTTCCTTGAGCTACCAAGGCACCGTTTTCTGCCACAAAATAAATCTGATCAATCACATCAGGAAAACGTGTCATCAAATTAGCATACTGATTGCCACTTGCAACAACAAACTTAATGTCTCGCTTGCGCATCTCTTTAAATTCTCGTTTAAAAATTTCACGATCATAATCTTTGTCGTCGTTAAGCCACGTACCATCCATGTCTGTTGCAATTAATTTAATCATTTTCTCAATCCCTTTGGATAAAAGTTCTTCAAAACTTGATTACCCGCAACTTTACCAAAACTAAAGATCATCTTTTTATAGCTTACCAAAACAAAACCACGTAGATCGCTCTTTACTTTGATAGTCTCACCGTGTAGATAATCTTGATATTCTTTGTCATCAGCTAAATCAATCACGCGCTTTTGTTCTACTTGACCTAGCACTTCAGCCAATTGATGTCCTGGCTCAAAGCGCTTTTTCTTTAAAACACCCAGTTCTACACCGTTGTTTAAAATATGTAATTTAGTTTTACCAGTGAATTCAATTGCAGGTACAAAAACATGATCATTGCTTACCAGCGCCTTTTTACGCCAATCAGCTAGTTCTTCAGGCAAGTTGAACTTATCGATTGCCTCGCCCACTAGTTCTTGTTCATTCTTGGTCAAACACAATGCATTACGCTTATTTTTACGCTTTTTCTTGGCAACCTGTTCTATTTCACCTGGCTTTTGCAAAATCGCCGCAAATTGCCCTTCACCAACGCCATCTTGTGGCCAAAAACGCAAAGTCCTGGTTAAGTCAGGATTATCATTGCCCCATTCTGGACGACCGGCACTAACGCGCTCATCCTTTATTTGACTGTCTAAAATAGTAAAATCATATTCTTGGGTGAGCCAATTTACGATTTTTTCATCTTCTTCTGGTGCAAACGTACAAGTTGAATAAACCAAGCGACCACCTGGTTTAAGCATCTTTACCGCTTCAGCCAAAATCATTCTTTGTCGTTGAGCGCAAGTTAACACATAAGCTTGTGACCAATAATCAATCGCTGCAGGGTTCTTTCTAAACATCCCTTCCCCACTACATGGTGCATCAACTAAGATTACATCAAAGAAATCAGGAAAAGCTGCAGCCAAATTTTCTGGCGTTTCATTTGTGACTAAGGCATTACTAATGCCCCAGCGCTCTACATTTTCACGCAATATTTTGGCTCTAGAAATAGAGATCTCATTAGCAACAAGCAGACCCTTATTTTTTAACTGCTCACCTAAAGCTGTGGTTTTGCCTCCTGGAGCAGCACAAAGATCCAAAACCTTTTCACCTGGTTTAACAGTACTAATTGCGGCAGGAAACATGGCTGCAGGATCTTGAGAATAAACATAACCACTTACCCATTCAGGATCTTCACCACTAATTTCACCGTAGTATGCATGCTTAATTTCGGGCACTGGATTATCTAAACTGTAGGAAATTTGCGTTTTATTTTTTAAAGTATTTACTCTAAAGGCCTTTTTACTGCTCTCATTCATAGCAGTAAACATTTTTTCTGCTTGTTCTGCCCCCAGTAAATCGCGATATTTGTCTTTAAAATCTTTTGGCAGGTTTAACAATTTTTCTATCCTTTCTCGCTAAGCAATAAATTGTCACACAGAATGCGGCAATGAATATCAGCCAACTAACTATCAACGTAATGATAAGAGAACTATATGTAGAATAAAAAGCATGATATCTCAAAAAGATATACGTAAAGATGCCTAAAGCACCCTCTATCATGAATAAACGTACGCTTTGGTTGATTACCCAGTTGCGCAATAACTCTCCGTGCAGATGCGTTAATTTAGCTTGTCGCTTAATTAAAATAGCTAGCAATACATTGCCGCCAATACCAAATAGCTCGGCAACAAGCAACAGCAAAATATAAGGTACAACTGACCAACGATCACGGTGATGCTCTTTAACAAAAGATGGCACGTGCAACTGTGCGTGGTAATGTTTGGCAATTCTGTCTAACACATTAGGTGCACCATCAATTACTATCCGATAATTTCTTAATTGATCCTTGGCAGTTGGTTGATCAATCCCAGTACTTAGGTAATATTTATCCATTTCTACTTGAGGATAATCTTTAAATTCACCAATTACTGAATAGTAATTTTGCCCCAAAACAACATATTTATTGTTTTGCACATTAAGCAAATTAACTTCAGTTGCTGGACCTAAAACTGCAAAAGAAACCTTGCCCTTAAAATCATCTGGAGAAAAGTAGCGTCCTTCTTCTGTCGGCAGACTCTTAACAGTATGATTAGCCCACACTAAAACCTGCTTTTTCTCATAATTGCTATCAAGATGCAGCTGCAATTGATGGTTGGCATAATCTTTATCTAAGTAACGCAAAAATGAACTAATACTTTCTTTGCTATTAGTTCTAAAGTAGCGAGTATTATTTGTTAGTCCGTGTGCTTCTAATAATTCATCCGCATGGCCTGAATCAATATTAGAGAGCATAGTCCCCATACCCAGAAATGCCAATAGCGGGATGAAAAGCAATAAAATCTTTTTAAAATTCATTATTTATCTAATTTCAAATATCTGTTCATCAATAAAATCATAACTCTTAAACGAACGATTTATTTCTGCTAACTCTGGCGTCTTTTTAAACCAGTCGCTTCGCCAAAACTGGGGCGAATTTGTTGCCCCGTCTCGCTCTCCTATAAACAATAAGTAACTTGATTTATTATACGTCCGCCAAGCCTTAACTGTCTTTAAATCGCTTTGACCAAAATTTGGTGACCACGAACACAAAACTAGATCTACATCACGATATTTCTTAATAGCGTCGCTAGCTGCTAAATCTAGCACTTGGTGAAATGGTTCTGAACCAGTTTTAGAGGTCTTAGCCCATTCTAAAGAATCTGTACTAATCACTTCTATGCCAACTTCTTCAAGTGCTTTAGACCAAAAAGCATTTCCAGCCATAATTTCTAAAGCTTTTGTAATACCAAGTTTATCTTTAATTAAACCGGCAGTTTCTAGATTGGCAATAGACCAAATGCCATATTCTAAAGACAGGTACTGACGACAATTATTGAATAGATTATTAATTGCCGTTAAACTGCTTCTTTTGTCTTCACCAATATCTGCTAGAATATCTTCAAATTGATCTGGCAATAACCCCAGCATATTTGGTGCTTGAGGCAAGGGCTTTTGCTTTTTTACATAATTATCAATTTGTCTTATTTCGTTAACCTGACGATGAACAATTTCATTATCTAGTTCTTGATCAAGTTGATTAATTTTCGTTATATATTCTGTCATATCTTTACACCTACTTAATGATTTTAACATTCAAAGCACTAGAAATCAGTTATAATAAAAATAGTAGGTAATACAAGGAGAATTTTTATGGCAGAAAATACCAAAAAGAGAAATGATGACGAGAGCATTGGGCGATTTGTTCTCGACATCATTATTATGTTTGCAATTTTGATGGGAATTTACTACTTTATTTTTAGCTTTTTCCTGTCTAATGAAACTGTCTCTGGCCCGTCGATGCAACCTACTTTTGAAAATGGTGATCGTTTAATTGCGGTACGCCATTTCACTCCTAAGCGAAATGATATCGTAATTTTGAAGGCTCCCGATCAAAAAGGTGCACTTTATATTAAGCGTGTAGTTGGTATGCCTGGTGACATGGTTACCTCAAAAAATGATAAGCTTTATATCAATGGTAAGCGGACACCTGAGCCTTATTTAAACAATAGCTTTGAAAGAAAGGCTCATAAGCTCGGCGAGCTTTATACTAATAACTTCACTTTAAAAGAACGAGTGCCAAAGAATTCGTACTTCGTAATGGGTGATCACAGAGATGTATCTAAAGACTCACGGTACTTTGGTTTTGTTAAACGAAGTGCTCTTGTTGGTCGAGTTGTCTTCCGTTACTGGCCATTCAACCAATGGAAAACATTTTAATTAGCTAAAAATTTTATTTTTACAGACAGTTTAGTTAAAATTGAGGTGTAAGGAGAAATTATTATGAATGAACAACAAGAAGAATTAACAGACGCAATTATTGATTTTCAAGTTAAGCACCATGTAAATGACACTGATTTAGCTTTTGCTAGTCACCTTTCAGTCGAAAAAGTTCATGCTATGAAAACTGGTGAAGGTTCATTCACTGCTGAAGAAGTTAACCAAATTTATGACTACATGTCTGCCAACGCTTAATTAGTTATAGATGTATGAAAAAGCTCCATTTTCGTGTGTGAAATGAAGCTTTTTTCTTATCCATTTTTTTCGTGCCACTTTTTAATTTGCACAATTCTCTTCTTAAAACGAATCTCATTGCCCTGCTCACTTGGATGATAGAATTGACTGTCCTCTAATTCCGGCGACATGGTTTTCATATTAGTCAACTTATCTGGTGCATCTTGAGCATATTGGTAATCCTTGCCATAATTTAAGTCCTTCATCAGTTTAGTTGGTGCATTTCTAATTTGAAGCGGTACAGGTAAATTGCCCGTTCTCTTGATTGCCTTTTCCGCCTCTTGTTGAGCAACATAAACTGAATTCGATTTCGGTGTGCAATCCAGATAAATGACGCATTCTGGCGTTCCGATAAATTTACAAGCTTGAAAAGTATTAATCGCTACGTTCAAACTATTTATATCGGCTAGACCCACATTTTCACTAGCAAATCTGACTAATCGACGCGCAATATATAAAGGATCTTCTCCACCGTCTAACATGCGATTCACCCAGTAAACTGCGGCATCAACATCACTATTACGCATTGATTTGTGCAAGGCCGCGATTAAGCTATAGTGTTCATTACCTTTTTTATCATAGCGTAGAGACTTAGTATTGATTAACTGTTGCAAAATGCTCTCGTCTACAACTACCCTTTTACCTGTCTTCTTACCATTTAAAACGGCATTTTCAAGCGTATTCAGGCTGCTGCGTGCATCCCCATTGCTAAATTCCGTAATCATACGCAGATTTTTATCAGATATTTGGACATCTAATCCAGGAAATCCTGCTGGGTCATTAATAGCATTTTTCAGCAAATGAATAATATCATCAGTTGATAAAGAATGAAGAACGAATACTTTTGCACGGCTGAGCAACGCTGAATTAACCTCAAATGATGGATTTTCAGTCGTTGCCCCAATTAAGGTAATGCTTCCACGTTCGACAAAGGACAAAAAGGCATCTTGTTGTGCCTTATTAAAGCGATGGATTTCATCGATAAAGACAAAATCATCTTTTCACCAAATTGACGGTTCTGTTCCGCTTCTTCCATGATTTGGCAAATGTCTTTAATCGATGAAGTCACGGCACTAAAGGTGATAAAGTGAGCCTTTGTATGTTTAGCAATGATCTCTGCTAGCGGTGTACTCTCATTTTCATTGGCTAAGGAAAAAAGCGATTCTTCCTTCATAATTTTCACCTCGAAACAATTATAACAAGAAAAAAAGCAATCAATTAATGATTGCTCTCTTATCTATTTACAATTTTAGGTTCAATCCATTTTCTAACAAACAAGATATCGCATAGACCAAATACTAAGTCTACTATCAATAAAAGAAGATCATCTAACCAGATTGGATCATATGACTGAAGTACTTTATTAGTATCAACCAAGTTTTGTAAGTGAGAAAGGACGATTAACCAAACATAAACAGCAATAATTACTAAAATCGCCATGATCAAAAGTCTAATCCATAAGGTGCTCTTTACAGGGAGTTCATTAGAAACAATTCTTGAAACAAAGTTGGCAAAACTTACAAAGAAATAAATAAACAAAATAACTAATACTACAAATAGCCAATAGAATTCAAAAGATACATTGATTCCTGGCACATTTGGTGTAAGAGGAGATAAGCCAAATTGACTAAATGCTTCTGCCACACAATTTGGTCCCATAGTAGGAATAAGCAGAAGAATATTTATAACTTGTTGCAATAAGAAGAAAACACCACATGCAATTAAGCTACTGAATACATTAGCTAAATAAGTCTTTCTTTCATCTACAGCAGCTAAGTGCCAAGTTTGACTCATATTGATCTTTTCGTTTTGCCAGCAAGTAACTGCACAAAAAGCAATATCAAAATAAATAGTTAAAGTAGCCATATTATAGCGCCAAAAACTACCTAAATTATGAGTCGGCGTATAAAAGAAAGTTAAATCATAATTACCGGTTCCCCAAGCGAATATTGAAAGAAACGCTATTGTAAACAAGTTAATGACGAAAAGCAAATAAATATATTTATACTTTTCTGTACCCACATTTGTTTGAAAAGATTACCAAAACTAGTCAACTCATTCATCCCCTTCTAACGATTAACTATTTTAGGCTCAACGAACTTCTGAATAAGAAGACAATTAATAATGCCTAGCAAAATTGCGCCAATCCAGTATTCAAGCGCAGAAACTCCAAGAGTATCAACATCAATAGCTCGATGGGCTCTAGCAAATAAATGATTAGTATACATGGTTAACACTTGATCGTTGATTCGCAATGCAATAATCACACCAACAATTACCAAAATAGCCATTACAACTAATCTGACTGCAGTAGTATTTTTCATTGGCAATTGGTCAGCAATGGTTCTAGTCAAAAGATTGGTTAAGCTAACAAAAGCAAAGATAATTAAACACAATCCAACCAGAGTTAATAGTTCTTCAATAAGAGACCAGGCAGACTCAATAAAAGAAATATTTGTACCAAAACTTGTACCAACGAAAGGATTGATATGATGGCTAAAACTGTCAATAGTTACTACGACTAAACCTATTACAATTTGAATAACGAAGATATAAGCACATTCAACTATGCTAGAAACAATATTAATGATCCAAATTTTACTACCAGATGCTGGAATCAATTGCCAAGTCTGACTTAAATTGATTTTTTCATTTTGCCAGCACATTAGGCCTAAAAAGGTAACATCGGCAAAAAATGTAGTAAGTACACCCAGACCCAATATCAAGTCCCAAAGATTGTCACTTCCAACAAATCCGCTAGCAACATTATTAATGGGATTGCCATTGCCTTTAAAAATGACTCCCATTAAGAACATAAATGCCACGGCAAAGGTTTGGATTAACAAAACCAGATTAGCATACCGACGCTTTTGTAAAAACATTTGTTTAAATAAAGCTTTAGTACTTGTCATAGCGGCCTCCTAGTTCTGTTTAGATTCAACGAATTTATTCAAAAGGAAAATATCGATTAAAGTAATAATTACATCAAAGGCCAAAAATTCTAGTACGACTGACCAAACTCCTGTATCACCAGAACCAAAATCAAATGGCGTAAATTGACCAATCACAGAAAATAATGTACTTGATGCATAGACCAAAAGCCAGACAATCATGATCACTATGATTAATCTAACAAAGAACATCAAGGCTTTACTTGAACCATTAGGCAAAAAATCCATAATGCTTCTGCTGCTTAAATTAATCAAGCTAACAATGGCGTACCAAGCATAGCCTAATAAGATTACTAGTAATAATCCGCCGAGTAGTTGGTCCCAGGTCTGAGCACTAATATCAAAGTTGCTTCTTTGAAGAGCTTCTTTAATTTCTTTACTTGATAAAAGCAAAGGTAGCGACATTACTACAGCAGTTACAAACTCTAAAATACCAAGCCAAATGTATGAAAGAAAAGCTGTACCAAAGTTGCTTAATAAAAATTTGGTATCACTGATTGGAATTAAACGCCAAGTTTGACTACGGTTAATTCTTTCGTTTTTTACGGAAGAAACAATCCAATAAACGAAATCCGCCACAAATGATGTCATTAGCATCATTACTGCAAACATGAATAAGAATTCTACCACCGGGTTAATTGTTTCCCGTGCACTTCCCACTACTATTTCTTGAGCATGACCTCCAGCAGAGACCATCATCATGATCGTGAAGCACAAACTAGCAAAGGCCTGGATTAAGTAAATTAAATAAACTGACTTGCTTTTTTCTTGAAACATTCTGTTGAACAATGTATTAAAACTAGTCATTATTCATCATCCTCATCTGCATAAAAGCTCTCGTAGTATTCTTCAATTGACTTGTGGTTTTGTCTGATATCGTCTGCTGATTTATGCTCTAAAACTGTATTATCCTTAACGATGACTACTTCATCAAGCAATGATGAAATCTCATTGACAAAGTGATCAGAGACTAAAATAGTAGAATTTTCGTCTTTCCACAAAATAATTGAATTGATGATCTTCTTGCGGGCCATTGCATCAATGCCGCCAAACGGTTCATCAAGCAGATATAAATCTGCCTTACGTGCAAAAGTCAAAGCAATGATTAGCTTTTCACGCATACCACGAGACAATTGACTAAGTTTCATCTCAGGATCTAACTTCATGAATTTGCGTAATTCATCAAATTCATTTTCATCAAAATCTTGAAAGATTGTAGCATAAAAGCGAACAATTTGCGCAATCTTAGTTGAATCACTGAAACCTGTTAAGCCATCAGTAAAAGATAATTTAGCCTTTCTTTCAGCTTCTTTAGTTGCACCAGCTAAATCAATCTGTCCCTTATAATTCTTGGCCACTCCAGCGATAATACGCATTAAAGTTGTTTTACCTGCCCCATTTTCACCTAATAAGGCCACGATTTTGCCTGACGTTAAAGTTAGATCAACATCTTTTAAAATTGTTTTTTGATTTTTCTTGTAAGTTAAATCTTTAATAATTAATAAATCACTCATTATGATTCTCACTATCTTTCAAGTACTCTGTTAGTGTTGAGACTAATTTATCCTTTTTAACACCTAATTTTTCCATATTTTGTACAAATTCATCTAACTCATTGTTGATGAGAGATTGCTTTGTTTTAGAAAGCAATTCCGTATCTTCAGTAACAAAATTACCCTCGCCACGCTTGGTATAAAGAATGCCTTGTGTGTTCATTTCCTGTAAAGCACGTTGAACAGTATTGACATTAACAGTCAATTCCAATGCCAACTTTCTAACCGATGGAATCTTCTCACCGGCCTTCATCTTACCTAAAGCAATTTGACGATATAAATATTGCTCAATTTGAAGATAAATAGGAATATTATCCTTAAATTCCATTAACTCACCTTCTACATATACTGTATTATTTATCTATTACACTAATAATACTACTAACTTTATACTCAATTTTCAAGTATTATTTTTATCCTGTTTCACATTTTTATAAAATTAAAATCCAAAACAAAAAATAGCCAATATTGCTGATCTAACAACAATATTGGCATATTTTTTGTCAATTATAATACTAGTGAATAACTTGTTATGCTTTAAATAAGCATAAGTTTTGCATAATCATAGCTATTTAAAAGTATATATTTTTATAGCAGTTATTTAGATTTGTTTCACTGCTTTGCTCTTTCAGCATTTAATTCAGCCATTTTGATCATAACATCAACAGCCTTGTACATTGATTCAAGAACAGTATATTCGTAGCGACCATGCATGTTTTCTTCACCTGCAAAAATGTTAGGACAAGGAAGACCCATGTAAGTCAATTGTGAACCATCTGTACCACCACGAACTGGATCTTCGTTGATTTCAAGACCTTCAGCCTTATATGCATCCCTAGCCAAATCAACAATATCCATGTGCTTCTTCAATTCATCAGCCATGTTGTAGTATTGGTCCCACATCTTCAACTTAATGCGTTCAGTACCAAATTCAGCGTTCATCTTGTCAACGATTGATTTAACCAAATTCTTACGTTCTTCAAGACCATCACGTTCAAAGTCACGGATGATGTAATCAAGGTGTGCATTATCAACAGTACCGTTGAAGCTCATCAAGTGGAAGAAACCTTCTCGACCATCAGTATGTTCTGGACGATCATGTTCTGGCAATTGATTATGGAAATCAATTCCTACCTGAACAGCATTAATCATTTGACCTTTAGCTACAGCTGGGTGAACGTTAACCCCTTGAATATCAAGACTAAATTGCGCTGCTGAGAAAGTACCCCAGTCAAGTTTACCAGGTGCTTCACCATCAACAGTAAAGGCAAAATCTGCACCGAAGTCTTTGACATCAAAGTGTTCTGCACCAGTACCGATTTCTTCATCAGGAGTGAAGGCTAAACGAATCTTACCGTGTTTTACTTCTGGATGGTTCATCAAGTATTCCGCAAAAGTCATTAATTCAGAAACACCACATTTGTCGTCCCCACCAAGCAAGGTATCACCTGAAGCAGTGATGATAGTTTGACCCTTGTAGTTCTTCAAGTGTGGGAAAACCTTTGGATCAAGATAAAATTCCGAATCGCCTAATTGAATCTTGCTTTCACCATCATAATTTTCATGAATTTGTGGCTTAACATTTTCTGAATTGAAGTCAGCTGTATCACTGTGTGCTAAAAAGCCCATTACAGGTACGTCGTAATCAACGTTTGAAGGAATTTCAGCAATTACGCTACCAGCTTTTTGATTATAGTGAACGTCACTAAGACCTAATTCTTCAAGGTCTTTCATAATGACATTCTTTTGGAAGTTTTCTTCTCTTTCAGTTGAAGGAAAACGATCTGAATGTTCATCTGAACGTGAATTTACTTTTACATATTTTAAAAATCTTGGCAACAAGTTTGGGTATTCCATTTATTCTATCCTCTTTCTATTAAAATAAATCTTGAAATGGATTTGTTGAAACTTCAGAAAGCTCAACGCCAACATTCCAATTATTCTCTTCGTTCCATTTCTTGAGACGATCATATACCTTATATTTAAACAATTTTTCAGTATAATGACCAGGATCAACTACTGTTAAACCGGATGAAATCATATCATGACCGACGTGATAATAAACGTCACCTGTAATAAAGGCATCCAAATTATCATCTAAAGCTTTAGTCCAGTATTTACCACCATCACCACAGATAAAGCCGACAGTGGAAATTTGTTTGTCGTTATCCGCAGTAATCAATCTGGCCATCTTGATCTTCATTTTGTCTTTAACATAATAAGCAAAATCATAAGCTGACATCGTCTTAGGTAGTTTACCCTTTCGTCCCATTGCAATGCCATCATCATCTAAGCAAAATGGTTCAACATCTTTTAAGCCTAATTCTTCAGCTTGCCAATCAGCTGAGCCATTTTGTGCCTTATCAGAATTTGTGTGAATTGAATAAACGGTAATGCCATTTTTGATAATCTCGCCATACATTGCATTTTGTGCGTTGGCAAAATCTAAATTACGTGCAGGTCTAAACATTACAGGGTGATGGCTGACAATAAAGTTAACACCCTTTTTTACAGCTTCTTCGACAACTTGAGGACGCACATCCAAAGTCGTCATTACCTTAGTAACATCGGCATCGATTGAACCGATTTGCATCCCCACAGGATCGCCTTTAGAAGCAATGTCCTCTGGAAAATCTTGTCTTAAACGTTCAACAATCTCTTTGACTTTAGTCATCGCTTAGCTCCTCCTTAATCAACTGAATATTATGTTCAATCTCATTAATACGGTCTTCGTCTTTATTTCGCGCCTTGTTCAAATTCTTTAGCAATTTTTCATTGTAAGCCAATTGCCCTTGCCATTTTTGATAAAATACGGGGTTCTTTTCACGTACAATGAATGGACCAAAGAAAATATCTTTTTCGGTTAAATCATGTTTATTAGCTGTCAAACGTGCCTTAATTAATTCATAGGTGTGGCCGGCTTCTGCTATCAACTTTTCTGCTACAATTTCATAATTGTGCATCATTAACCAATTACGCACGCCAGCTTCACCGATATTAGGTTCAAGCACTAAATTTTTAAATTGAAAGTCTTTACTCCAAGCCGTATCCAAAATATCAACCATCAATTTTCCACCCATACCAGCGATTACTACAGTATCTACTTGGTCTTGATGAGTAATAGTTTCTAGTCCATTGCCTAAACGCGTTTCAATTTGATCGCTTAATCCAGCTTCCGCAATATCGTTTTTAGCATTTTCAAGCGGTCCTTCAGCAACATCACTTGCAATCGCATATTTTATTTTTCCTGATCTAACTAATTCAATTGGCAAATAAGCATGGTCAGTACCAATATCGGCAACTTTACTGTCGGGATCGACCATTTTTGCCAGCGTATTTAATCTTAAGTTCATTTAATCCTCCATAAAGAGTATGTTTAATCAAATTTTAGCATATTTAGTAGTTGTTTTTAGTCATGTTTTGCTATAATCGTACAAAGAAAGTGGGTTTTTGCATTGAAAAGAACTGAGACAGTAACTTTAACTAACATGTGCATGATCAAAAATGGAGATAAAATTCTAGTTTTGGACCGCAACGATCCAGTTTGGCCAGGCCTTACCTTCCCTGGTGGTCACGTTGAACCACATGAGTCTTTTAATGATTCTGTTGTTCGAGAAATCAAAGAAGAAACCGGACTGACCATTTCTCATCCCCAACTTGTTGGAGTAAAGCAGTTCTATGATAAAAATCATGAACGCTATTTAGTCTTTTTCTATGTTGCCGATGAATTTAAGGGGACAGTCAAGGCATCAGACGAAGGGACTTTAACTTGGATGACTAAAGAAGAGCTGCAGCAACATAAGCTAGCTTATAATTTTGATCATGATTTACCTGTATTTTTCGATCCTAATGTTAGTGAACATATGCTTGATGGAAAACGAGATGAACTTTTTTAGATGAAAAAAACAGAAAGCAAAGTATCGCTTTTTATTGCATTAATTGCAATTATTATTTTTGCTTCGGTACCGCTTTGGCACATTGATTTAAATGCCAATAGACCTCAGACTCAAGTCGTAAAAAAGAAAAAGCCTAAAAAGAAGAAAAAAGTAGTTCATAAGGTTACCTGGGGTTATCCTTTTAAACGCCTTTACGAAAAGAAAATAAAATTTAAATCAGGCCAAAAATTCGGTGAAACTGACGTAATTAGACGTTACTACCCTACTAAAAGTTACTTCCACGATGGTTACGACTTCGGCTTCAGCGAAGTAGGACACTCTACTGTTTATGCTGTGCATGCTGGGACAGTTCATAAAGTTAAGTATGCTCCAGGCCTTGGCTTATATGTTTGGGTGATTTCTGATGATGGCTATGTAGAAATCTATCAAGAAGGTTTTCTCAGCATCACAGATATTTACGTAAAGAAGGGCCAAAAGATTAAGTTAGGCCAAAAGATCGGTCGCTTAACCGGTTCTCACATCCACTTAGGAATAACTAAGACAGACAAGAAATACATTGATAAACATGGTGTACCATGTCGCTACTACTGGAAAGACAATGGTACTTGGCTCAACCCAATGAAGATCATTGAAGATGATATCGCTAAAGGAAAAGTCAGCAAACAATAAAGCAAATCAAAAAAGACGTTAAGCACTTGCTTAACGTCTTTTTCATAGATCTAGATATTAATCCATAAAGTCACGCAATTGATTTGAACGACTTGGGTGACGAAGCTTTCTTAAAGCCTTAGCTTCAATCTGACGAATACGTTCACGAGTTACGCCAAATACCTTACCTACTTCTTCCAAAGTACGAGTACGGCCATCATCAAGACCAAAACGCAAACGTAAAACATTTTCTTCACGGTCAGTTAAAGTTTCAAGTACTTGTTCAAGTTGTTCCTTTAACATTTCGTATGAAGCATGTTGTTCTGGACTAGTTGCATCCTTATCCTCAATGAAGTCACCTAAGTGTGAATCATCCTCTTCACCAATAGGAGTTTCAAGAGAAACTGGTTCTTGAGCGATCTTAAGAATATCACGAACCTTATTGGTTGGCATATTCATTTCAGCACCAATTTCTTCTGGAGTTGGTTCACGACCTAAGTCTTGTAACAATTGACGTTGAATTCTAATCAACTTGTTGATCGTTTCAACCATGTGGACAGGAATTCTGATAGTACGTGCTTGGTCGGCAATAGCACGGGTAATAGCCTGTCTAATCCACCAAGTTGCATAAGTAGAGAACTTAAAGCCAAGACGATAATCGAACTTGTCAACGGCCTTCATCAGACCCATGTTACCTTCTTGAATCAAGTCAAGGAATGACATACCACGACCAACATAACGCTTAGCGATAGAAACAACCAAACGAAGGTTAGCTTCAGCTAATTCTTGCTTTGCTTCTTCATCGCCAGCTTCAATTCTCTTGGCAAGAGCGATTTCTTGGTCTGCAGTAAGAAGTGGCACACGTCCGATTTCCTTCAAATACATCCGTACTGGGTCATTCATTCGAACGCTTGAAGGTGCTGACATATCCTTTAATTCAGCCTTTTCAACATCCTTTTGCTTCTTTAAGGCTAACTTTGAAGGATCGCCATTTTCATCAACAATACTGATACCATTATCTTCAAACTCTTGTACAAGTTGGTCAACAGCCTTGCCTTGCAAATTATAAGGCTTAATCAGACGAGCAGTGAAGTCCTTTTCAGTAATTGTCTTTTCCTTCTTAACGTCCTTAACGACTTGCTTTACCACCTTGTCCAAAGATGGTTTTTGTGTAGTTTCTCTTTCTGCCACTAAAAAGCCTCCTTATTAACCTAAGACCCTTTTCAACTCAATAATCTTTTGAGTAAGTCTCAAACATTCGTCTCGATCTTGTTTGCGCATTGCATCCTGTAATTGATTGTTAAGCTCATTCAGCCGGGAATAAATGTTGCGCTTTTGAAGCGATTGGACATACTCATTAATCTCTTGAATTGTAAAATCTTTTGGCATGTTTGCCATTTCAGCATCTACTATTATACCTTGAAGTTGCTCAGGAATAAAATCTAAGAAACCATCAATTTGCGGATTATCGTGTGTTTCTTTGTATTTAATCCATAATTGTGCTAATTCTTCAAAGTCTTTATCTGGAAAATGGAAATTTCCCTCCTGTAGATATTTTTGTGCCTGCTGTGAATGAATAAATAAGTATAATAATCTAACTTGCCTTGGGTGTCGTTGCCCTGCTGTTTGTTGGATCGTAGCAGTCTCTGCTGATTCAAAAGAAGGCTGCATCTCATCCGTGCTAGGAGTCGGAGCAGAATAATTAGACTGCTGACGCATATGACTTTTAGCACGATTATTTCTACGTAATTCTCTAGCTAAATTTGCTTTTAACGAAGCAGATGACACCTGTGCGTTGCGTGCAAGCTGTTCAATATACATGTCCCGTTCAACCGGGTTTCTAACTTGCGCGATCTCTTTGACTGCTTCATCCAAATAAGTAATCTTTTCTCGATCATTGTTAAGATTGTACTTTTTAGCCAATCTTTCAAGGAAAAATTCAGTTGGAGTCTTAGCACCATTTACCTCATTTTGGTATTTTTCGGCGCCATATTTTTTAACATACTCATCCGGATCCAGATTATCGGGCAAAACAACGATTCCTAGGTTGAAATTGCCTGCCTTGTTAAACATTCTTGCGGCACGTTCTTCCGCATGAATACCAGGTGGATCTCCATCGTAGTTGATAATAATATTAGTGGTTACCCGCCGTAACAAATAAATTTGATCATCTGTCAAACTAGTACCCATCGAAGCAATGCCTGAGCTAATGCCTGCCTTGTAAGCAGCTATTACATCCATGTATCCTTCGTAAAGAATAAGGTGCTGCTCACTTCTTGCTGCTTTCTTTGCTTCCGCAAAGTGAAACAGAACTTTAGACTTGGTAAAGATACTTGTCTCAGGACTGTTCATATATTTAGCTTCAGTTTTATCGTCAGAGATTCTCCGCCCTGAAAAGCCAATCGTTCGACCATTTTCATTATCCAAAGGAAACATTAGTCGATCACGAAAACGGTCAAATAAGCGTCCATCTTTACTTTCGACAAATAAGCCACTTTTTTGCAGCTCATCATCTTGATAGCCTTTGCCACGCAGATAAGTAATCAGAACATTATCTTCTTTGGGAGCATAACCAATATTAAAATGATCTAACACCTTTTGATCCAGTTGCCGCTTTTGAGCATACTGCATCCCTCTTTCACCAGCTTTAGTGGTAAGCAATACACGGTGATAAAATTCTGCTGCATCCTTATGCATCCGCATAAGTGGATTCATCTTGCTTCCATCATTATTGCCATATCCTTGTGGCATCGCGATATGAGCAAATTCTGCAACCCGCTCTACGCTTTCTGGGAAAGTCAGATTATCCTTATACATTAAGAATTTAAAAACGTTGCCGCCTTTACCACAGCCAAAACATTTGAAGAACTGTTTTTCTTCATTAACCGTAAAAGAGGGTGTTTTTTCTTGATGAAAAGGGCAAAGACCAATATAGTCTTTGCCTTTCTTTTCAAGTGACACGTATTGGCTGATGATATCTACAATATTAACGTTACTGCGGACCTCATTGATGAATTCTTCTGGAATCCGTCCAGCCATATGAATCACCTTTTCTATCTATTTTTATTATTTAATGACTAACTTACTCAAGTCACCTAAACGATCAGCTAATTCACTAACAGCAAATAATTGTGCTAAACGGTTGTTCTTAACCTTTTCATCCTTAGCCATGATCATATTAGCATCGAAGTATTGGTCAATAACTGGTTGAAGTTGAACGAAGCCTTGGTAAAGGTCAGCCAAACTTTCAACCTTTTGCAAGTTTTCAACACCAGCATAAAGTTCTTTTTCACTGTTGTCGTCGAATAAGCTTTCAGCGATTTTAACATTACCCTTGAACTTAGCTTTCTTCAAGATGTTGTCAATTCTAGTCAAACTTTCAACTACTGGCTTAAATTCTTCATCATCGTGGTGAAGTTGCAATACATTAGCAGCTGCCAAAATTTGACTTGGGTCTTGTTGACTTGATGCAAGGACAGCATCAACGATATCGTACTTGAAGTTGTTCTTTTGCAAGTATTGCTTTACACGATCACGAATAAAGTCAGCGATTTCTTGGTCTGCATCACCCTTAGGAAGTTTAGCTGGGGTTACACCATTAAGCATGTTAATGATTTCTGGCAATACTTCGTTAAATGGAAGTGACCACTTTTCGTTAAGCAAAATTCTAACAATACCGTAAGCGTAACGACGAAGTGCGTATGGGTCGTTTGATGAAGTAGGAATCATACCTGCACCGAAGAAGGTTACGATAGTATCAATCTTATCTGCAATAGACAAAAGTGAACCTACAGTAGTTTCTGGAAGTGGACCTTCAGCAGTTGCTGGCATGTAGTGTTCCTTAATAGCTACAGAAACTTCTTCGTCTTCACCTGCAAGACGAGCATAGTGCATACCCATGACACCTTGAAGTTCAGCGAATTCCCCTACCATTTGAGTTACTAAGTCAAACTTGTAAAGTTCACTAGCACGGTCGAAGTCCTTTACTACGTTTTCTGGTAAGTCCCAACGCTTAGCAAGATAATCACCAATCATGCGTACACGTTGCATCTTTTCAGCCATTGAACCAATCTTGTCGTGGAATGAAACATTCTTAAGACGATCAACAAAGTGGCTAAGTGGGTATTTACGGTCTTCATCGTAGAAGAATTGAGCATCGTCTAAACGAGCTACCAATACTTTTTCGTTACCTGAAATAACGTTATCTAAGTAATCCTTGTTACCGTTTCTTACAGCAATAAAGTGGTTAATTAACTTGCCATTTTCGTCGTAAACTTCAAAGTATCTTTGGTTATCCTTCATTGAAGTAATTAATACTTCGTCTGGGATGTTTAAGTACTTTTCATCAAATGAACCAGCAAAAACAGTTGGGTATTCAACTAAGTAGGTAACTTCTTCAAGAAGATCACGATCAGGTTTTACTTGCCAATGATTTTCCTTAACCAATTCATTCATTTGGTTAACGATCATATCTTTACGCTCTTCAGCGTTAGCAATTACATATTGATCCTTCAATGCATCTTCATAGTCATCTGCATTAGCCAATACTACTGAATCGCCTAAGAAACGGTGACCTTGAGTCTTACGGCCAGCAGTAATATCCAAGATCTTAACTGGAACTACGTCACTACCAAATAATGATACAAGCCAGTGGATTGGACGAACGAATTCAAAGTCGTTTGAATCCCATCTCATCTTGGTTGGGAAGGTCATAGCCTTGATGATATCACTCATACCAAGCAAAATATCAGTAGCCTTTTTACCTTCTTTTTGAACGTGAACATAAGCGTATTCAGTACCCTTAAGTTCTTCAAAGTAGATGTCATCAGTAGTCATACCTTGGCCACGAGCAAAACCTTGTGCAGCCTTAGTCCAGTTACCATCAGCATCTTGAGCAATCTTCTTAGCAGGACCTTTTTTTACCTCATCAATATCGTCTTGCTTTTCAGCTAAGTCTTCAACCAAGATAGTCAAACGACGTGGTGTAGCAAAAGTCTTGATGTCCTTAAACTTAAGACCGTTTTCTTTCAAAAACTTTCTAGTTCTGTCAGCCAATTGCTTTACGCTGCGTGGTACAACATGGGCTGGCATTTCTTCAGTACCGATTTCAAATAAATAATCTTTAGCCATTTTCTACCCCAGCTTTCTTGTCTTCTGCGCTCTTAAGCAATGGGAAGCCACGCTTTTCACGTTCTTCGACAAACTTAACAGCTACTTCATGAGCCAAGTTTCTAATTCTTGATAAGTATCCAGCACGTTCAGTTACTGAAACAGCACCACGAGCATCAAGCAAGTTGAAAGTATGTGAACACTTCAAAATGTAGTCATATGCTGGGTGTACAAGGTTTTGACCAAGAAGACGCTTAGCAGTTGCTTCATAAATATCGAAGAACTTAAGAAGTTGATCTTGATCTGATTCTTCAAAGGCATACTTAGAATGTTCATATTCTGGTTGCTTAAAGATATCACGGTAAAGAACACCGTTACCCCATTCAAGGTCAAAGACTGAGTTTACGTCTTGAATGTATGATGCAAGTCTTTCAACACCGTAAGTGATTTCACTCATAGTTGGCTTAACGTCTAATTCACCAACTACTTGGAAGTATGTAAATTGACTAACTTCCATACCGTCAAGCCATACTTCCCAACCAACACCGGCACAACCCATTGATGGGTTAGCCCAGTTGTCTTCTACGAAACGAATATCGTGTTCCAAAGGATCGATGCCTAAAACCTTCAAACTGTCCAAGTAGTATTGTTGAATATCCTTTGGGGCTGGCTTGATAACAACTTGGAATTGGTGATGTTGGAATAACCGGTTAGGGTTTTCACCATAACGACCATCTGCAGGTCTTCTTGAAGGCTCTACATAACAAGCTGCCCATGGTTCAGGACCAACTGCACGAAGAAAAGTGTAAGGACTCATCGTACCTGCACCTTTTTCAACATCGTAAGAAGGCATAATCATACAACCTTTGGAGGACCAGAATTGTTCCAGCTTAAAGATCATATTTTGAATGTTTAATTTCTTATCTGCCATTTTCCTTAATTCTCCTCCTGCGCTAGGCCATAAAAAAAAGCCTATGCAAAATTTTGCATAGGGACGAAATATATCGCGGTTCCACCCTAATTCAGGAAGTGTTCTTCCTGCACTTAATTGAGCTTTGACTAGAGGGGCCTTTTCCTAGGTACCCTTACACCAAACGGTACTCGCTTAACTAGTACTTTTCTAATCCTCATCATCGCCAAACACGTACATATTTTAACACATGAACTAGGTTTAAACCAGATATTTACTAACTAAAAAAGTTTTAATTCATCTAAGAATTTTTTGGTCTTTAAGTCTAAATCAATCGTCTCACGATAGATGCGATCGATTGCTTTTCTAGTAGCCTTTTTAGTTTCTTCATTAATTGTAATTGTTCCAAGACGATCAGTAGGCAAAAGGCCGATTGTTCTCAAAACGGCAGTTTCCTTTGGCTTTAAATGCATGCAACTATTTACTACTCCAAAATGGTCACTGCAAATAACCCCACCTAGTTTAATTGAATAATCGAAAATGCCTTTTTCTTTACCGCAAATTACACAATGTCTTAGTTCAGGTTCAACGCCATAAGCACTGAGCATTTTCATTTGCACAATTTGCGTGATCATCTCGCAATCAACGCCTTCATTAATCTTTTTCAGGGCAAAAAGAGCCAAGTCATAATACTTGCCAATTGGCTGATATTCGACAAAAGCATGATCAATTAAGTCAAAAATAAAAGAAGCATAAGCATTCTTCGTCAGGTCTTGGTATAACCCATCGAATTGCTTTACTTCTTTATACGTGCGTAGATTGCTCAAACCATGTCCGCTGGTATAAATGACATAAGTACCCATTGAAAAATTCAGCGTCGCAGCACTTAAACGTGACTTTGGCCGCAAAGCTCCCTTCACAATTAAGGTAATTATTCCATCTTGCTTAGTCATGATTTTTGCTAATAAATCTGCTTCTTTATATTTTTGTCTTTTGAAAATAATACCCTGAACTTCTTTAAGTTCGCGTACCATTAACTAAGTTCCTTCTTATCATAACCAATTTGTTTTAAGAAGCTTGGATCTGAGCGCCAGTTGTGTTGGACCTTAACCCAGAGACGCAAATTGACTTTTTCTCCAAGCAAATCTTCGATTTCCTTACGAGAATTAATACCTATTTGCTTGAGCATCTTACCACCTTTACCTATGATAATGCCCTTTTGTCCATCTCTTTCAACATAAATGGTTGCTTCAATCACCAACTTGCCATTTTGATGCTTATTCATTTGATCAACGGCAACCGCGGTAGCGTGCGGTACTTCTTGTGAAGTAAGTCGTAAGATCTGTTCACGAATAAGTTCAGCGACGACAAAATATTCAGGCCGATCTGTGATCTGGTCAGCACTATAATATTGTGGTCCTTCTGGCAAGTACTTGTTAAGCGTAGCTAATAAGTCTTCAATACCAATGCCTTGAGTAGCAGAAATCGGTAGTATTTCTTTAAAGCTCTCTAGCTTATGGTATGAATCCATAATTGGCAACAACTTGTTAGGGTGAATTTGATCAACCTTATTGATTACTAAAAATACGGGAACTTTTACTTCCTTAAGCAAATCAGCAATGTATTGATCACCTTTACCAATTTTCTCAGGTTCTACCATGAATAAAACTAAATCTACATCATTTAAACTAGAAAGACTAGCTTTATCCATATAGTCGTCAAGTTTTGAATGAGGCTTAAAGATACCTGGTGTATCTACAAAGACGATTTGCATATCATCGGAAGTATAAATGCCTGAGATACGATTTCTCGTGGTCTGAGGCTTATTAGAAGTAATCGCCACTTTTTGGCCAACTAAGTAATTCATCAAAGTTGACTTACCGACATTTGGTCGACCAACTAAGGCAACAAAGCCAGACTTAAACTTTTTTTCTTCCATTATTTACCTCTGCCTTCATCTAATTGATCTGGATATAGTGGTAAGCCGTAGTCTTCAAGCACCTTTCCTTGAATGCCAAACATTTCTTTAGCTTCATCAGGCTTGATATGATCATAGCCATTCAAGTGCAAGAAGCCGTGAACTACAGTATAACCAAATTCTCGGTCAAACCCAGTGCCATATTCCTTGCTATGACGTTTGATGACACTTGGACACATAAACAAATCCCCGATATCTTCTTGAAAATCAGGATCATCCTCAAAGGCAGCTAAGTCAATTGAATCCTCACCATCTTCAATTGCAAAAGAAATGACATCTGTTGGACGATCTTTATCACGATACTTTAAATTAATCTCGTGACTACGATCTTCGTCAACAAAGTTAATACTCATTTCTAAGTTATTATCTTTGCCAATTTCTTTCTTAGCTAAAAGTAAAAGCTTCATAATCCAGTCTTGCCAGTCGCGTTTTTTATCATCTAAAAAACCAACTTCATCATTATAGGTAATATCAATTGGATCCATTTTTAGTGTTTAGCGTCCTCTTTTTCATAAGCAGTAATAATTTTGGCAACTACAGGGTGACGAACAACATCCTGTGCAGAAAAGTTGATGAATTTGATTTGGTCGATGTTCTTCAAAATTCGTCTAGCATCGATTAAACCGCTATGCTGTCGTCCCGGCAAATCGACTTGAGTCATATCTCCGTTTACGACCATCTTGGAGTTAAAACCAAGACGTGTCAAAAACATCTTCATTTGTGCATCAGTAGTGTTTTGGGCTTCATCAAGAATTACAAACGCGTCATCAAGCGTACGTCCACGCATATAAGCAAGTGGAGCCACTTCAATTACGCCACGTTCCATTAAGCGGTCAGTAGTATTAGTACCAAGAATAGCGTACAAAGAATCGTAAATTGGTCTCAAATATGGATCAACTTTTTCCTTCAAGTCACCAGGCAAAAATCCAAGTGATTCACCAGCTTCAACGGCTGGTCTAGTCAAAATTATTCTGGAAACTTCGCCCTTTTTGAATGCAGCAATTGCACAAACAACTGCCAAGAAAGTCTTACCAGTCCCAGCTGGCCCTATTCCAAAGATAACATCGGATTTATCAATGGCCTCGACATAACGCTTTTGACCCATATTTTTCACCCTGACCGGTCTACCTTTAGCATCCCGAATCAAGACTTTCTTATACAGATCCGCAAAGTACTCTGTGGTACCCTTGTCGGCCATCTTCATCGCACTAACCGTATCGGGCGCGCCAACGTTAACGCCGGTATTCACGACACTGTCAAGTGCCTTTAAAACAGCGACGGCTTTCTTTACGTTTGCCTCATCATCCCCTGCAATAACAATGTCATTGCCAGTATCGGTAACGGACAAATCATAGCCTTCAGAAAGAAGCTTCAGATTTCCATCATTAACTCCAACTAATTTTTGAATATTCTCTGCTTTTTGAGGTGTAAAAGTTGTTTGAGCCAAAAAGACCCGCTCCTTCTTGTTACTACTAAACTTAGTTTAGTTGATCACGAACTGCTTGAGACGCAGCCTTACCATCGGCACGTCCCTTGATCTTGGGCATTAAGGCTTTCATAACCTTACCAAAATCAGACTTGCCTTTGGCACCAACTTCATCAATCGTTTCCTTAACAGCAGATTCCAACTCGTCCTTGCTCATTTGTTTAGGCAAGTACTTTTCAACTACTGCTAATTCTTTCTTAGTTTCTTCCACTAAATCATCACGTTTAGCTTTAGCAAACTCTTCGATTGATTCTTCTCTTTGTTTCTTTTCGCGATTAAGAACAGTTAATTCTTCATCTGCATTCAAATCATGTCCCAACTTGATCTTTTCATTCATCAAAGCAGATTTGATCATGCGGACAGTATCAAGAGTTGTCTTATCGTGATTTTTCATGGCTGTTTTCATATCAGTCATGATCTTATCTGACAAACTCAATTTATAATTCCTTCTTTCTATTAAAACCCAATAATATTATAGCAAACTATAAACATAACTATTAAGTTTTCAACGTAATATATTGAAGTTTTTTCTATAAAAAGCAAATATTTTGTTTTATTTCAATAATTTACGTGTGGAAAAAACAAAAACTCAAGGAAAAATCCTTGAGTTTTTTCTTATATTCTTCTATTAGATAAAACAAATTTACGTTGTAACTTACTTATATCAACACCCAACATTTCTACACATGTCCAGACTAACAAAAACATAATGATAGCAATTATTAAATAGGCTACTGCTTTTGCTAAATCTGGATTGCAAAAATTAAATGTCACAAAAGGCTCTGGTAAATTATACAGATTCAAAAAAATCAATATTAACAAGGAGCTCCACCCCAGTACCGATACCACGTAACTATTAGCAAATTCACCCATTAATTTTTTATTATCAGTCAAAATTAATAATGGAATTATTGTAAATGGTACGGCCAAGGCTAAAAATACCTGTGAATTTTCCATCAACATATTCAAGATAAAATGTTGTTTGGCAATTGAATCATTTGCAGTTAATCCTACACATATGATTACTGGAATCACCGAAAACAAGCGAGTGATCAATCGTCTAGCCCACATTGGCATTTTCAAATGAATAAAGCCTTCCATCACTAACTGACCTGTCAAAGTTCCAGTAATCGTTGAGTTCTGACCTGAAGCTAGGAGCGCAATTGCAAACAAAGTCGATAAAGCTCCAGTCTTTGCAACATTTATTAATATTGGATTACTCAACATTACCGTATTATTAAGCGCGTCATACAAGCCAAAGAACGAACTGTCTCGAACAGCCCCACTCTTAAAAACCGCGGCTCCCATTATCGCGAGTTAATAATAAATGCAATTGTTAATTGAATATTGGAATCAGTCTCAGTATACTTGACCGCTTGACGAATTTCTTCTTGATTACCAGAGTTAATTTTCCTAACCTGACAAATACCAGAATGAAGATAAAAATTATGAGGCATAACTGTTGCGCCAATAATTCCTAAGCTTCCTGATAATGGTGAAATACCTCCAACTACTACCGATATTTATCCAATTAGGTCTAGCTAGAATCACTTCATACGCAAAGATAAAAAGAATAACGAAAATCAAACACGACACTAATATTTCAATTTTTCTAAAGCCAATCTTGCTTAGAAATAAAAGAAACAGTACATCTAAAATAGTAATAAGAGTAGCTAAGATCAGCGGTATTTTGAATAATAAATTTAAAGCAATCGCAGCGCCAATTACTTCAGTAACATCTGTTACCATAATTGCAAGTTCTGCAATTATCCATAGAATCACGCTTAAAAATTTATCAGTATGCAGTCTAATAGCTTGGGCTAAATCAAATTGTGTTACGATCCCCAATTTAGTTGACAAGTTTTGCAGGAGCATCGCCATTAAACTCGATAATAAAATAGTCGAAATTAGTAAAAACTGGAAGCTTTGACTACCATTAATTGAAGTAGCCCAATTACCTGGATCCATATATCCTACTGCAACTAAAGCTCCAGGGCCTGTATAGGCTACGCCAAAATCCTTTATTTTTAGGCACTTAAACTGATTCGTTGATTTTAGCCAATGATTTTCCGTTAGCATATTTTAAAAGGTGATATTTTTTCATCTCTAGTCACCTTAAAGATGAATACCTAGAGTAAGCCTTGCAACTTGACTCATCATCTTCGGTGTCCATTGGGGATAGTAGACTAATTTAGCTTCGCAGTCTTTTACTCCATCAACTTGTAGTGCCGCCTTCTTAATCATATCTTGCAATAGTTCAATAATAGGACAGCCCATCGTAGTCAAAGTCCAATTAATATGACAAACATTTTGATCATCAACTTCAACTGAATAAATCAACCCTAAATCAACCAAACTCACGCCCAATTCGGGATCAATCACATTTTTTAAAGCTTCAAAGACTTCTTTTTCTTTTGATGAAAGACTATCTTCATACATTAGCCAATGGCTCCTTCCATTTGGAAACTAATCAAGCGATTAAGCTCAACTGCATATTCCATTAAGTAAAGTCTTACCCTCAGTGACACGATATTTAGTATTGCCCATGATTGTTTCAGATAAAGTCGATTTACCTGTACCGTTTGGTCCCATAATGGCGTGAATTTCACCTGTATGCATAGTGAGATTTACACCCTTTAAGATCTTCTTGTAGGTCTTCTTTTCCTCGTCTTTAACTTAAGACTTGACTTTTTAAAGTTATTCGCTTTTACCCACAAGATATAGTAGTATCAGTCTGATAAATATCTATATATAGTCATTGATGCAACAAATAAAAAATGCAGCACTGAAATATTAATTATTTCAGTACTGCGTTAATCAATTTTTGGAAAACAAAAAGCTCACCCATTCCCGGGTGAGCTTTTCAGATTATTAATAATGTCTACGCTTGCGTGCAGCTTCTGACTTCAATTTTCTACGAACACTTGGTTTTTCGTAGAATTCGCGCTTGCGGTATTCTTGTAAGGTACCACTTCTTGAAACGGAACGCTTGAAACGACGAAGAGCATCATCAATAGACTCGTTTTCGTGAACGATTGTCTTAGCCATGTGTGATCCCTCCTTCCATTTCTTGGCGTTACGCCATACATTTACTTAAATTATACCAAACAAATCTTAAGGGTCAACATAATTTTCAAATATTTTTTAAAAAAGTTAATCCTCAGAATTCGGTTGTTAATCCGCTTTCATTAATAGTATAATTATGAACAGAAAGAGGTGCTAATATGGCAGATACAAAAGACCCAAATGAATTAAACATTATCATTATTTCCGATGCTGCTGGTGACACCGCATTTAGCAACGCTACTGCGGCTGCTGCTGAATTTCCAAAGGCTAAAATTAATTATCGTCGTTACCCATTTATTACTAATGAAAAGAAATTGGATGAAGTTTTACAAGAAATTGAAAAATATCCAAATCTTGTAATCATCTACAGTTTAGTAAAAGATGAAATGCAAATGCCTGTTATCAAGTTTGCACGTGAACACAATATTCAATGCGTAGACATCTTCTCACCTGTAGTTGAAGCTATCCAACAGACTACTCACATGACTCCTGATCAAAAGATCGGTGCTCAACACAGTTTGAACCAAAAGTACTTCGACAGAATATCCGCAATGGAATTTGCCGTAATGTACGACGATGGTAAAGACCCTAAGGGCTTCTTGGAAGCTGACGTAGTTTTACTTGGTGTATCTAGAACTTCTAAGACTCCACTTTCATTGTTCTTAGCTAACAAGAACTTGAAGGTTGCTAACTTACCACTTGTTCCAGAAACTCATATTCCAAAGGAAATTTACGAGATTGATCCTAAGAAGATTATTGGTTTAACCAACGATCCATCTGTATTGAATGAAATCAGACGTCAAAGAATGATTTCATACGGCTTAAACCCAGACACTAGCTACTCAAGCATGGATTCAATCAACAAGGAACTTGAATCAGCTCAAGCTTTATACAAGAAGTTAGGCTGTTACGTAATCAATGTAGCTCACCGTTCAATCGAGGAAACTGCCGCATTGATTCTTGAACACTTAGGTATTGATGACTACGCTAAGTAATAAAATTTTCTTTTAAACAGGACTGAAAAGTATTCAGTCCTGTTTTTCTATATTTTGGTAAGTAGAAACAGTTTTGTAACGGTTACGTAAAACTACTGCGCTTACAATAATTCTGGTCACATAAAGAAAGGAGATATTCAGGTACATCCTGATTTAATATAGATGAGATTTAAAAAACAATTAATCACTTTATTAGGCACAGTGTTATTAGGTTCAAATTTAAATGTATCAACTGTAGTTGCAGCTGATGCTGCAGTTGACAGCAATACTACAACAACAACTACTACTGAACCAGAAAAAAAGACATACAAATGAACTTACCCATTCAAGGCTTGTGACAAAATATCCAAAGCGCAAACTTTCGGGATGACTGATTATATGCGTTCTGTTAACCCACCTTCATACTTCCACGATGGGTTGGACTTCGGTCACTCAGAAGTTGGCTACTCACCTGTTTACGCTATTCATGAAGGTACAGTTAAGAAAGTTGCTTATGATAGCGGCTTAGGCTGGTTCATTTGGGTTATCAGTCCAGATAAATATGTAGAAATTTATCAGGAAGGCTTTAACAACAAGAGCGACATTTACGTCAAAACTGGCCAAAAGATCGGTAAATTAACTGGCTCTCACCTTCACTTAGGTTTGACTAAGACCACTAAGAAGTACATTAACAAGAAATAATTAAATAAAAGAATCATCAAAAATTTTGGTGATTCTTTCTTTTTTGTCATATAATTAAAAACAATTAAGATTATTAAATGGTATTTAAATTAGAAAGGGAGAATAATATGAATAAACATTCAGACACAGCAATCTTTGCCGGCGGTTGTTTTTGGTGCATGGTGGAACCTTTCGACACCGTAGATGGCGTAGAAAAGGTTGTTTCTGGCTATAGCGGTGGGCATGTGGCTAATCCTACCTACGAAGAAGTTTGCAGCGGCAAAACCGGTCATACAGAAGCAGTCGAAATCACTTATGATCCAAGCAAGATTTCTTATGAAGAACTTTTAAATTACTATTGGCAAGTAACTGATCCTACCGATGCAATGGGCCAATTCCAAGATCGTGGCGATAATTATCGTCCTGTCATTTTTTACAATTCTGAAGCACAAAAAGAAGCCGCTGAAAAGTCTAAACAAGAACTTGCTGAAAGCGGTAGATTTGATAAGCCAATCGTGACTCAAATCGAAGAAGCCAAACCTTTTTACCCTGCTGAAGACTACCATCAAGGTTTCTATAAAAAGAATCCTGAAAGATATGCATTAGAAGAAGCCGGTGGCCGTGCTGATTTTATTAAAAAGCATTGGGATAAATAATTTTATTGGTTGGTCCCTGCCCTTATTTTTGTTAAACTTAGTATGCTAAAAACAATAAATATAGTTTGTATTTAAACTAAGGATTGACGCTATATGGATCAATTAGATAAATTCAACAGGCGCTATAACTTCTTGTCTAAGTTATCAGCGTCCCTCTTTTACTCAATTGCTGTGGCGGTTGCGTTAAACTTCTTCTGGACGCCAGGACACATGTACTCATCCGGAATCACAGGTTTTGCGCAGTTAATTAACACTGTCAGTGAACGATACTTACCATTCACGCTGTCCACCTCAATCATGTACTTCGTCTTAAACTTTCCATTGTTTATCTTGGCTTGGGTTAAGATCGGACATAAATTCACGTTCTTTACGATTGTGTCAGTTGTCCTAGGATCAATCATGATGCATGTCATTCAACCATTGCATATGGATCTTGATCCTCTTGTCTGTGCGATCTTCGGTGCGACAATTAACGGTATTGGTACTGGTTTTGCACTTAAGAACGGAATTTCAACCGGTGGGCTGGACATCATAGGGATCGTTATTCGTCAAAAGACTGGCATTAGCTACGGTAAGTTTAATATCTTTATTAACTTAATCATTATTGCCGCAGCTGGTTTCATGTTTGGCTGGACAAGAGCTTTATACTCTGCTTTAACCATCTTTATTAACGGCCGTGTAATCGATGCTGTTTACACGCAGCATAAGAAGATGCAGGTTATGATCGTAACTCAGCATCCCCAACACATCATTGATGGTATTCAAAACAGAATGCACCGTGGAATTACCATTTTGCACGATGCTGAAGGTGCCTACAGTCACATTGAAAAGACGGTTTTGATCACTATTATCGACCGCTACGATATGTATGATATTCGTCAAATTGTTCAAAAAGCTGACCCATACGCTTTCATGAGCGTAAGTGAAGTTGAAAAGGTATACGGTCGCTTCAAGGAGCAAGAGATAGTCTAGAAAAGTAAGACAATTGAATATTTAACAAAAAACTCATATTGGAAGAAATTCCATTATGAGTTTTTATTATCTCTCGACTTTTATCTTCTCTACTATACTTAAGATATAATAGTTTTAAAAGGTTAACATTTCGGATAAATTAAAAACAACCTAGTATCATCATAAAGAGGATCAAAATGGCAATAATATTACTAATTTTAATTGCAATAATTATCTGGTTGTTAATTAAAATTTACGACTACAAAAAAATAAATACCAAATTATCTAAACAAAATAACGAATTAGCTGAGAGAATTAAATTACTAATTGGCACTTCTCAACTCCATTCTGAAAATTCGGATGAGAAATCAAGGCAAGGCTCAGAAGACAATAAATATGCGTCAATACCTCCTACACCTTTTAATGAGAAAAATGCAGCAGCTTGGAAAAAATATGAAGATGAGCAATCGAAAGTTTGGACCAAATACCGTAAAGTGCAAGAAAGCCAACCAGATTATGATAAACAATTTGGTAGATCATTTGATTATCCTAAGTACACCGACAAATATGATACAAATACAGATTTCAGTTTGCGTGAATTACTTCTATTAATTTAGTGGGGCAAAATCAAAAAAGGTAGACTTACCACCGCTAAAATCCCTAAATATTTTATCTTTACCTACAATTTGAATGTACCAAAAGTAACTCAAAAATTTATTGATAAAGGTTGGCTTGTTCAAGAAGATGACAGATACTTCTTATCAAAAGAAGCAAATCAAGTTACAGACTTCTATAGTGATCTATGGGAAATGCATCAAGCGGACAGCTTTCCTATTTGCTTAGATGAAGATTTTCCTAATTGGAATCATGGGAAATTACTCATTACCTTCTACAAGAATGATATAGATTTTCAAAATAAATTAATTGATTATTATCACAAACTGGAATCATTCTACAAAAACAATCCAAAGTTCTTTTCTGATAAACAAATGCAAAATAATCATATTCAAGAGATTGAACAATCAGTTATAGAAGCTCAAAATGTGATTGATAAGAACAAAAAAATAATTAAAGCTATTGAATAAATAAAAATATAGAAAGGACTATCATGAGCTCATATTACGAATTAATTTGGAAAGAAAATGAACTAGATTCATACTCAACCGATAAACTTAACTTCATTTTTAATACGATCAACCATCCCTTCCCTGTTAGTTACCGCCAAATGTACTCCAACCGCTTGGAATGGCAAAAAGCTGTTAAGCATCACAACGATCTTATTCAAAAGGTAAAAGACACTATCAATACTCGCGACGACATCCACGATGTCAGAGAGGCCTGGCTCAAGCAACATGACAACGCTAAAACCACTACAGAAGATGGCTACACTATTGAGCAAATCGCCAATAAGTTGCCACATTTAGCTAACCAACTAGGAGCTTTCATGGAAATCGAAAACATCGAAATCAAGTACTTCGATGACGATTTCAAGCCGCGTTACGATTTAAACGACTTTAAAGACATCTTCAAAGAAAACTATAAGGATAGTGGCTTTAAGCAAACTGGTATGACTAAAGATGCCCTGTTGAAACTATATCCGCAAATTAACAAACAAGATCTCGAAAATGTCTTAGAAATGGCCGACTGCGAGCCAGAAACAGAAGATGGCGTGGAAGTCATGCCTTACTGGTATGCGGTAAACGCCAAAAGAATGCTTGTTGATGGCGATAGCTTCACAGAAACTTTTGATAATTAAACATCTAAAAAGACAACAATTCAAAAAATCTGCTGTCTTTTTTACTTTCAATTGACTCTTGGATTTTATCCCTTAATGCTATAATTAATAAAGAAAAACTAGAATAAAAAGTATATTGAGATACTTTTTACGAAAGGAAACAACATTGGGATCTTTATTATTGGCCGTCATCTATTTAGCCTTTATTAGTCTGGGACTACCTGATTCGTTACTTGGGTCCGGTTGGCCAGCAATGCAATCAAGTTTAAATGTACCGAGCTCTTATGCCGGCTATATTTCAATGACTATTTCTTTAATGACTGTAATTTCATCTTTATTCAGTCCACATTTAATCAAAAAAATGGTCGTCAAGTGGATTGTCATTATTTCAATCGCTTTAACTGTATGTGGTCTATTAGGGTTTTCTTCTGTCAACCAATATTAGCAATTACTTGTTTGGGCAATGCCTTATGGTCTAGGTGCCGAATCAATTGATGCCGCCCTAAATTATTACGTTGCAAGTAATTATTCTCCACGGGTCATGAACTTCTTGCATTGTTTCTATGGTGTAGGAGCCATAATAAGTCCAAATATCATGGCATTTGCTTTACTCAAAGCTAATTGGCATGCGGGTTACCTATGGACTGCAATATTACAAGGATTTATCTTATTCGTTTGCATCATTTCTCTGCCACTATGGAAAGTTAACGAGAAAGCTAATGTAGACAGTGAAACCTCTGAATCAGTCGGCATCATGTCCTCATTGAAGGTACCTGGCGTGATTTTTACTTTATTCACCTTCTTTTCTTACTATGCAGGTGAAGCCACTTATTTTTTATGAACATCTAGCTATTTTGCCGGTACTAAAAGAAATATTAATTCAGAGCTCATTGCATCATTTGGTTCTTTGCTTTTTGGTGGTTTGATGTTAGGACGACTAATTGCTGGTTTTATCTCTCACCGCTTATCTGATAAAAAGCTCATTCGAATTGGTTTAATCACAGAAGCCATTTGAATTTTATTAGTGCTTATTCCATCATCTCAATACTACTTAGCAGTAATCGGTTTTCTAATTATTGGAACAGGCATGGGGCCTATCTATCCGGCTATCCAACATATGGCACCAGCTAACTTTGGTAAAAAATTTGCGGCAGCAATAAATAAATTATCCTTTAATCAAAAAGTGACCTTGAATAAAAATTCAAGGTCACTTTTCTTTTTATTCAATTATTTGTACGCCGTGTTCATCGGGGTGTAAAACAAGCGTATTAGCCTTTAAGTCATGCTTATTAAGTCCTGATAAAAAGCCTTTGACGTGCTTATCTTCAATCCAAGTCATAATCGTTGAACCTGCACCACTAAGGTAGGTTGTTAAAGCATGCTTTTGATGAGCTACTTCTCTTACCTTCAAAAGCTCTGGTACCAATTTTTCACGATATGGTTCATGGAAAACGTCTTTCTCCATCAATTCTCCGGCCATCTCATAGTTCTGGGCAAACAAACTAGCTACGAGCGTATTTGCGATCGCGGAACCATGAGTGGCCTCTTTTAATAGCAATTCTTTTGGTAAAACGCCCCGCGCCTTCTTGGTTGGTAAATTATAATCAGGCACATATGCTACCAAGCTATATGGAGGAAGTGGAGCTTTTACCGCATCAAAATGATTGTCTACTTCGGTTCCTACCACCAGACCACCTAAAATCGTAGGAGCAATGTTATCAGGATGGCCTTCAATTTGAGCACCAATCTGGACTTTCTCTTCATCAGACAAGCCTAATTTGCCAAAATGATCAGCTAATTCGATTCCTGCGACAATTGCACTAGAACTGCTACCCAAGCCGTGAGCAAGCGGAATATCGCTATTCACGCGCAAATGAAGTGGCTCTAATCCTGGATAAACGGTGAGCGCAGTCTTCACGATCAGATTATTTTTATCATGAGGAATCTTAGGCATTACATGGTCAACTTGAAAACGATCTGAAATACTTAAGACCTCTACTTCTAAGTAAAGTGAAACGGCCATCCCTATAGAATCAAATCCTGGCCCTAAATTTGCCGTTGAAGCTGGTACCTTAATAATCATCTATAACTCCCCTCACAATCGTTATAAGATCTTGTAACTGGCTCTCAAATATTTGTCTTGAATTGCTAAGTCTTGCAATTGTCTGCGACTTATTTCTTCAGTTACCACAATTGTCTTTTCATCAACATGTTTAATTTCTCTAACTGGAATTTCTAATGTCGAAAGTAGTTCGCTTAAATCAAGCAAAGTTTCTTCAGTTTCAAAAGATAAGTAATAAGGATACTTGACCTCTTCTGAACTGGTCAACTTCATCGTTCTAGAGAAATTACTGAAGGGTTTGCCATTAGTCTGTTTGACAAAGTTACTGGTTTCCGCAATTACATCACTCATTACGGAATTGGCAGTGGCTAAACTACCTGCACCTGGTCCAGTAAAAATCGCTGTGCCAAGACTTTGACTCTTAATTTACAGAGCATTAATTCATTTTTAATATGCGCCATAATCGCATTATTAGGCAAAAGACACGGCGCAACTTTCACAAAGAGCTTACCTGCAATGTTATAGGCAGCGTCTTTTCCAGTGACATCGTTAGTTGGATCAGCCTCAACAAAACCTAATTTTGGGGCATTCTTCAATGCTTCATCGTAGCTTAAGCCTTTTTCGCCCATTTGCGACAAAATGTAATTCGTTGTACCGTTGATGATTCCCTGAATTTCTGAAATATTGTCACTAGCATAAGAGGTGCTAAGAGTACGCAAAATAGGAATACCGCCTGCTACACTCGCATCGTACATCAAATCGCACTTATTTTTAGCAGCCAAGGCAATAAGTTCTGAACCAAAAGTAGCCATCAAGTCCTTATTGGCAGTAACCACATTCTTGCCTGCATTTAATGCATCAGAGATGTATCCCTTAGCGGGATGCAAACCGCCCATTAATTCAACTACAATTTTAATTTCTGCATCATGTTGTTTGTTTAATCTTTTTTGATTATTTTTAAAACACCGGAACCAACGGTTCCTAAACCAAGTAATGCGATTTTGATTGCCATTTTCCTATATCCCTATTTTTTAATGAATTTCTTATTTTTATGATTGTAACACATGGGCAAAACAAGTTACAATGTTAAATAAATATATTCATCACTTAAATAAGAAGAGGAAGATTTTTATGAAATATCGTAGTACTCGAGGCGCAAAAGACAATGCGTTAACTTCACCAGCCGCAATCATCCAAGGGTTGGCCCAAGATGGTGGACTTTATGTACCAGTAGATTTTCCAAAAGCTAATTTTCAACTAGAAGATTTACCTAAGTTATCTTATAAGCAAATTTCAGCAATGATCATTAGCTTATTTTTTGATGATTTTTCTAAGGATCAAATTAAATCTGCAGTAATCAATGCTTATAGCGAACAATGGGACGACCGCAGCATTGTGCCAATTGAAAAACACAACGATAATTTTTACATGGAACTCTTTCACGGTCCAACTTTAGCTTTTAAAGATATTGCTTTGCAGATGTTACCACAGCTAATGACACGTGCAGTACAAATTGAGAAAATCGATCGTGACATCATTATCTTGACTGCTACTTCTGGTGACACCGGAACTGCTTCAATGCGTGGCTTTGCTAACCAAAAAGGTACACGCGTCATCGTCTTCTATCCTGAAGGCGGCGTTAGCCCTGTCCAACTTAAACAAATGCTCAGTCAACACGGCGACAATTTGGAAGCCATCGCGATCAAGGGTAACTTTGACGATGCGCAAACTGAAGTAAAGAAGATTTTTAACGATGAAAACTTCAGAAAGAAACTAAACCAAAACGGTTTCCAATTTTCATCTGCTAACTCAATGAACATTGGTCGTCTTGTTCCTCAAATTTCTTATTACCTTTACACTTATGGTCAATTGGTTCGCCGTCGTGAAATCAACTTGGGCGACAAAGTAAACTTTACCGTACCTACAGGCAATTTTGGCGACATTTTAGCTGGTTACTATGCAGAAAAACTCGGTTTGCCAATCAACAAATTGATCTGTGCTTCAAATGAAAACAACGTTCTTACTGACTTTTTTGCCAAAGGTGAATATGACAAGCGTCGTAAGTTCCATTTAACTAACGCACCAGCAATGGATATTTTAGTTTCAAGCAATCTAGAACGACTTTTATTCGATTTATATGATAAAGATAATGAAAAAATTGCTAGTCTAATGAATCAATTAACGCAAAGAGGTCATTACCAAGTCGACAAAGAGGTCTTAGACAAATTACAAACTATTTTTGCGGCTGGTTTTGCCACTGAAGATGAAGTAAAAGAAGAAATTCACCGCGTCTACAATTATGATCGCTACGTAATTGATCCTCATACTGCAGTAGGTTCATACGTTGCTCAGCAATATAAGAGCAAGACAAACGATCAAACACCAATGGTGATTGTGTCTACTGCTAGTCCTTATAAGTTCCCTGAAACCGTTTATGAGGCTATTACAGGTAGAGTTTGTCCTCAAACTGGCGTAGCTGCTATTAAGAAGTTGCATGATGAATTGGGTGGTCAATTATCCATCGGTGTACGCACCTTGTTTGACCACGAACCACACGTTGAAAAAGTAATTGATCCAGTCAACATGGAAGCAGCTATCAGTTCAATTTTAGATTTAAAGCAATTCATTTAGAGGAATAGATATGAAAGTTGTTAAGTTTGGCGGCTCCTCTCTAGCTGCCGGAAATAGTGTCGATAAAGCACTAAACATCGTCAAAAATGATCCCGAACGCAAAGTTATTGTAGTATCCGCACCTGGAAAAAGAAATAGTGATGATACTAAGGTGACTGATTTACTAATCACCTATGCTTACACTAGTTTGAGAAGCAATAATTATCAGGATATCGTTAATAAAATTTACAGCGCTACGAACTAATTGCCCAGTATTTTGATTTGCCACAATCAGAGCTAGCTGAAATCAAGCGTATGCTGTTAACCTTGCCACAATTAGATTATCCTAATGCCGATCCTTTAAGGCTCACGGTGAGCGTTTAAACGCTATTTTAATAGCTAAAATTTTGCAGCATCAAGGTATTAAAACTCGCTTTCTTGAGCCAAAAGATGTGAGCTTAATTGTTACTGGTACGCCGAATAATGCTGAAGTTAACCCTGAAACCTAAGCACACGATTACCGGTATCGCTGGTGGTAAAAACTCTGCGGCCCTTTATTTGAGAAAATACATGCTTAATAAAGGCGCTGTTTTTACCTTAAAATTAATGGAAATTTTCAACCGTCACCATGTTTCTTACGAACACATGCCATCTGGTATTGATGATTTGACCGTTATCTTTAAAAAAGATGCCTTAAGCGATCAATTGATCGATGTCATTTGTAACGAAATTCAAACCAGTTTAAATCCTGATCAGATGCAATGGATTGACGACTATGCCATCACGATGGTTGTTGGTGAAGGTATGAAGGACAAGTTGACTCTATGTGCCAGCATTTTCTACCCTCTTGGTAAGAAAGATATTTCTATTCAAATGATCAACCAGGGTGCATCCCAGAAAGCTTCATCGGCAAGTAGAACTTAACATAATTTTATCAATGTAAAAAGCAGAGCTTTGCTCTGCTTTTTTATTAATTCAAAATAATTTTGCGTAGTTTTCTCGTTAACACGCCTTGTTTCTCCAGCAAGGCAAACTTACGTGACAAAGTTTCCGGCGTAGTTCCTAAATATAATGCTAGATCCTTCATCTTTAACGGCAAATTAAACGTCTTTTTACCAACTTTTACCGCATATTCTTGTAAATACTCAGATAAGCGATCTTCAATTTTAGGCAAAGACAACAGATCTATTTGCCTTTGCATTGTTTGCATCTTAGTCATACTTTGCTCAAGCAACTTAATGCTTAGCATAGGCTGCTTTTTTAACAGATTTAAAAAGTCTTGCCTGTTCAATAGACAAATCTTACTATTTCCCGTTGCTTCGACATAAATAGAGCCATCATTTTTACCAAGTAGCCAGTCTTCACCAGCATAATCACCTGTATGAAGAATCTGCGTAATATTTTCATGACCATTTTTATCTAAGCTATAAAGCTTGGCACTCCCATATGCGACAATGACTAGATTATTGCCGGTCGGATCCATTACTAGTTCACCTTTTTGATAGTTCTTCTTTCTTACCAGCTTTTCTATCTCTAACTGATCTGCCTCATTTAAAGTATTAAATAATGGAACCAAACGTACACATAAATCTGCCATTTTCTTCACCTTTTAACTAAAAATCGTCATCATCATCGTCTTCGTCTTCTTCATTATATAGTCCTTCACGCAAATCATGGCCTAAGAAGTTTTGCGTAAGACGAATTTGCTCCTTAATCCAAGCTAATAAATTGGTTAAGTTTTGAGCAAGCTCTGGCCAATCTTCTTTTTCAGCTAAAGCAATTGCCTTAGTAATAAATAAAGTTTGTGTATCAAAGTCTTTAACTAAGGCAAAGAGTTGTGCATCCCCATAATTGTATTTATCTGCACCATTTTCTTCTAACATGGTGAATTCCTTAAATTGGTCAGTAGTTGTAGGGATGCTTTCACCGTTATTAACTAACAAGTGATTCAACTGCTCGAATTCTTCTTTTTCAAAATCTAACCATTTCTTAGCATTTTCGCTTAAAAACAAACTAGCTGCACCCCTAGCAAACAAACTAGCTTGATTAATTTTTAATGAATGAATAGCCAAATTAGCAATAATATGGCCCATCATTGCGCCTGCAGTCGGAGTATGATGATCAATATCACTCTGTTTTAACTCTGCTTGATACTTTTCTTCTGCGTTCATTTTTAAATATCCTTTTCCTTAACACCTTTAACTTCGTAACCCATCTTTTCAATGGCGCTTTTAATTTCATCTGAATTAGTTTTAGTCGGATCCATCACGAACTTTAATTTTCCAGCGTTAAATAAAACCTTAATATTGTCTGTTCCAGGAGTTTCCTCTACAGCCTTTTCAATTTTAGTTAAACAAGATGGGCAAGTCATGCCATCTAACTTCATCATTACTTTCTTCATAACTTGAACTTCCTTTCTCGTGTTTATGGTAAAGCCTAATTCAGATTCAAAACTTGATGATCATCAAGTTATTAGCGATTTTTCAATAATCTCATACCATTTAAAATGACTACTAAAATACTCAATTCATGAACTAGCATCCCACTAGCCATCTCGATATAGCCCACGAATAACCCAATAAACAAAATCAGAACAGTTAACAAAGCAAGCGCAATATTCTCATTCATATTTAGAATCGTTCTCTTGGATAAAGAAAAGGCGTAAGCTACTTGCTTTAAATCGTTTTTGACTAAAACAATATCAGAAACATCAACAGCTACATCTGTACCATTACCAACAGCAATTGCGACATTGGCGCTAGCTAAGGCTGGTCCATCATTGATGCCATCACCAATAAACGCGACCTTGTTTCCTTTTTGTTGCTCAGCTTTAATAAAAGTAGCTTTATCGCTAGGCAACTGCTCTCCGTGAACTTCATCAAGTGGTAATTCAGTTGCAATTTTTTCTGCTGTTTGTTGCTTGTCACCAGACAGCATAACTAGCTTCTTAATGCCAAGTTTCTTCAGTTTTAGCAAAGCTTTTTTGGCTTGTGGACGAAGTTGATCCTTGATCCCGAATATAGCTAGCAAACTTTGATCTCGATTTGAAAAGACAACAATCGAATCGCCCTGGCTGCTTAAATCATCTGCAATTTTTTCCAATTCAGCATTTTTTTTAGTATTTTCTTCAACCAGTTGTAAATTGCCTACAAAATACTTCTCTTGTTCATATGTAGCAATAACTCCCTCACCTTTAACAGTCTCAACCACTGCATCAATGACAAAGGGATCCATCTTTGCAATCGTATTAGCTAACGGATGATTGCTCTTCTTTTCAATCGCGGCAGCTAGTTTAATAATCTTGGCTTTATCTCCATTTAAAACTCTTACAGCACTTACTTCTGGGTGACCAATAGTTAATGTGCCCGTTTTATCAAAAGCAATTTCGTCAACTTTCCGCATCTCATCCATAACTTGTGAACCCTTAAAAATAATGCCGTTCTTGGCACCATTGCCTATACCAGCCACTGTAGAAACAGGCACGCCAATTACTAATGCACCGGGGCAACCAAGAACCATAATTGTGATCGCTAACTTAAAGTTGCGTGTAATCACACCTACAATAAGAGCTATGATTAAAATCAATGGCGTATAATACTTGGCAAAACGATTAATCAGCTTTTCTGTATGAGACTTAGAATCCTCGGCTTCTTCAACTACTTCAATGATTTTGCCAAAAGTAGTGTCCTCACCAGCCGCCGTAGTTTCAACCGTTAAATTACCATTTTCAAGCATAGTGCCGGCATAAACTGTATCCCCGACACCCTTATTTACTAATCTAGACTCACCATTGATACTAGCTTCATCCAAATTGCCACTACCACTAATAATCTTCCCATCTACTGGCACTTGGTCCCCAGTTTTAACGACTACTTGATCGCCAGAATCGATAAAATCAACATCCTCTTCTTCGGTAGACCCATCCTCTTGCACTACTAATGCTGTTTGTGGAGCCATACTAACCAAATCAGAAACTGCGGATCTTGTCTTTTTAAGCGTAAAATCTTCCAGAACTTCGCCCAGCATAAAGAGCCAAGTAACGATTGCGGCCTCATTAAATTCACCAATAATAAAAGCACCAATCACGGCTAAAGAAACTAAGACATCAATTGAAATTAACTTGACCTTCAAGGATGATATAGCAGTTAAAATTATCGGAATTACGCCAATTACACCGGCAACTGCCATCAGAATTTGATATAACAATGTTAATTTGAATACCCACTGAAAGATTTCAGCTAAGATAAGCAAAATAGTAATTGTTATTAAGATCTGTCTTTTATATTTGATAAAAAAGCGTTGAATTTTAACCATAGATGTTCCTCCTCATTTCATTAATTAGTTTAAAAGAGCAAACAAAATCACAACTTGATCAACGTCAACTTTTTCTTAGAATTCTTTAGCAATATATTACCTTTTGCCTAACAATTCTTAATTTTTGTCCTGTATTTTAAAATCAAACAAAAGAAAGGAATGAGGGTAATGTTTAAAGTACTTCTATCCGCAATGATAGTTTTAGGCCTCATGGCTATCAGTTTCGTTTTAATTAAAGCTCCTACCCCAGTTAAAGTTAAAAAGACAGACAACAATCGTCTAAATAACTATTAACAAAAATCGAACTTTCCCCTCTGATAATACTTGGTCAAATGACCAAGTATTTTTCTTTTCATCGTCACTTTACATAATTATAATTATGCATAACAAAATAACTCCAAGATTTTTTTGAACCTTGGAGTTTATTTCATTTAATCAAAATAGGATCTAGTATAATCAACTTCACCAACCGAGTGCCATAATACTCCTCTTAAATTCTTTCTTGCCAAATGACTCTCAGTCATATTGTAAAGAGGCACTACGGCTGTATCCTTGGTCAACTGATTCTGCGCGTTACGCATATTTTCCCAATAGTGATCAGTTTCTTCAGCACTTTTACTCTTAGCTGCTTTTACATATCTATCATAATCGGCACTATTATATCTACCATGATTTTAATAATTATTTGATTGTAAAACATCCATATCACTCATTGGATCTGTATAGTCAGCTAACCACAAGCTTAGATACATATCAAAATTACCACGCATGACATTATCCTGAACGTTTTTCGCAGGAACCGCATGAATTTCGACTTTGGCATTCTTTAACTTAGTTTCAACCTGTGATTGAACGAATTGGGCAATATTTTTATTAATCGTCTGATCATACGTGTAATAAGTTAAGTCTGCCTTTTTTCTACCCTCTTCTTTTAATCCTTCATTCCATAATTTTTGTGCTTTAGCTACGTTGTGCGTCTCTTCTGGCTTCATTTCCTTAGCAAAGTCGACACCAGTACTTTGATCCTTGGCTAGCGTTGGTGCTACAAAAGTATCGGCTGGCGTAGAACCATCTGCCAAAACTTTACGTGCAAGTTGCTTTTTATCTAATACTAAATTTAGTGCGTGACGCATTTTAGCATTAGAGAAAACGCGATTCTTTCGCATATTAAGTTGTAAATAATAAACTCCTGCTCGATGCAAATGCTTTAAGTTCTTATCGTTCTGCATTCCTTGAGCCGTAGTTCCTGTAATTTGTGCGTCATCCAAATTACCCTGCTGGAACAACTGATGAGCAGTGTTCGAATCCTTCTTATTAGGAACTACTTGAGCCTCTGGTACAACAGTACCTTTATAAGAAACAGCATGTTTAACAACTGGGCCCATTTCACCATGAGGTGCAGCTACTTTGTTTACTGGACCATTTTGGCCGTGAGGGGCGACAGTATTATTATGCTTGCTTGGAGTTACAGACTTTTTCCCATGAGGAACAGGAGCATTAACAGTTGGTTTTGGCGTTACTGGTGTATTCTCAGTTGGAGTAGTTTCTGGTTTAACTTGTGGTGTAGTAGGAGTAGTAGGTTGACTTGTTGGAGTTGTCTTTTGACCACCATCGCCTGGGTTAGTTGGATTGCCATTCTTCTTATAGGTAAGATGAACCGCTGTATCTTTAGTATCTATCGTTACTTTTTCTGCTGCAACTGGTGAGTTAACTGCAGTGTAACCTTCAATTGCTGGAGCCACGAATTTATCCCATTGACCGTTGTTGGTACCTGCATCCCAATGGATGTCTTCAACTTGACCACCCAATAGAGTACGTTTACCAGTAGAAGTAAAGTGAACTACCTGATCAGTTCTCGTTTCATTACCATTAGGATCAGTAACAACGAGTTATATTTTTCTCACCAGCATTAACGATTTGTGGCTCAACATTCATCCTTATACCCATTGAACTTACTAAAGCACTTAATGCATTAGTAATATTAGGATCATCAGTTGGAAGTGGTGTGAATTTAGCAAAGCTAATTGTATAACCTGATTTCTTCAAATCAGGTTCCAATGTCCAACTCCAGCGTTCATGTTCAGGATCAAGAATACATTCTCTAACCTTAGCAATTAATTCTGGACTTGGTGCTTCTTCTCTGAATGCTTGAATCGTTGGTCCTCGGTTCTGCTCATCAGCAACTTGTTGTGCAATTGCATCAACTAATTTATCTTGATCACCTGAGAATTGAGCTGGATTTAACTGACTAGCATCTTTAGCCAGACTTACAGGAACACGAACTTGGTGATATGATTACCATTTTCATCTATCTTATCGACGAGAGGCTCATTTTTCCACTCCAAAGTATAATCATAGCTTGGTGTGTGCAATTGAGCTTTGTCCTCATCAGTTTTCCAATTCCGCCTTATCTGGCTCCTTCACTGAAATAACGGGGGTATTAGTTAAAATACCATCATTATCAAATTTAGGAGCCGTCTTCCACGTAATCTCGGTCCCATCTGGTAAAGTACCAACATTAGCAATCAATGTAGCCGAATCATTAGCATCCAACATAGTATAGCCGTCAGCATCAAGGAAAGTAGAAGTATCATAGTTTAATTTGTTATTTGAAGCTTCTTCATTTGCTTGTGACCAAGTTAATGGCTTATCAGAAATTTTCTTAACAAAACGATTTATAGTTTGGTCTTCATTACCAAACTGTGCCAAATTGTAAATATCCGAATTAATTTCAACCATTCCATAACCTAATCCTTCAACAGCCTGATCCAACACATATTGCATATCGTTAAATTTTTCATTGTCAGTATTCTTATTACCAACCCAATCAAGATTCAACAATCTGATTACTATCTGCATCAATATAGGTTAAGCGATTTCTAACTTGACCAGCGTTCTTCTTTTGTCCTTCACGAACATCGACATCGATCTTGATGATAGTGCTTCTTTTTTGCGGAGTATCACCAATATTATCAGTGTAAGTAAGCTCTGCTACACCATGGCTTGTCCCCCACAGCATCAACATCTGGTTTAGTTTTCCATGTCAAGGTAATTCCTTGATCCTCAAGTGATTCATTAGGATCCAAACTACCTACTGCTGATTGCAACTTTCCCAATTGATCAGGAGTTAAATCATTTAAGCTCAAAGTTGGTAATTCATCTTTAACAGTTTGTTGATGAACACCATCAATTTGTTATCCTAGCTTCTCGACTCCTTCCGGGCCCTTAGGGCCATTTAATGCAATCAAAGAATCAGTTACATGTGCCTTGGCATCTTTATTTGAAGTTGCTTCTCCATTAGCATTAGAGTTAGCGCTTACTTCAGCTGTGTGTGCTGGTTGTCCAGAACTTAAGAAGAAAATCGATCCTAGGAAAACTGTAATTAAACCAACGGATAATTTTTATTCTTAACTGATGTTTTCTCATTTATTATATCCCTCATAATGACATCCTCCAATTGTCTATAACTCTGTTATTTTTTCACAACTCAACACTCATAAAGCAAAAAAGATGACAAATTATATATTTTCTTTAAAATAAATATTGTACATTCATCATTACTTTTTGTAAGAGGACTATTAATATGGAAACTAAAGAAATCAAAAACATTATCATTGGCTTCGGCAAAGGTGGTAAAACCCTAGCAAAGTTCTTAGCCACTAAGGGCGAGGAAGTCTTAGTAATCGAAAAATCGAATCAAATGTATGGTGGTACCTGCATTAACATCGCCTGCTTGCCATCCAAACGGTTAATCATTGAAGCTGCTAATGGTGTAGAATTCACTGATGCCATCAATGGTAAAAATGATATGACCGCTTTTCTAAGAAATGCCAATTATCACATGCTTGCCGATGAAAAGACAGTCACAGTTTTAGACGGTACTGCTAAATTTTTAAATAATCATGAAATAGAAGTCACTAAGCAAGACGGTACTAAAGACCATTACCGTGGCAAGCGCATTTTCATTAACACTGGTGCCCTGCCTAACTATGCTCCAATTCCAGGTCTGGCTGACAGCACTAAGGTAATCAATTCTACTGAAGCAATGGATCAAACTAAAATGCCTAAGACACTCACTATTATCGGTAGTGGTTACATAGGTCTTGAATTTGCCAACATGTTTGCAAACTACGGCACCCAGGTCACAGTCTTGGACGTTCACAGCGATTTTTTATCACGTGAAGACGATGACATTAGTCAAATGATCAAACAAGATCTTGAAAATACCGGCATCAAATTTGAACTTGGCGTAAAGATCAATCGCGTTGAAGACGACACCGTTTTCTACGAAAAGAACGGTCAAGAGCTTTCAATCAAGGCTGACCGAATTTTGGCTGCAACTGGTAGAAAACCGAATACCGAAAATCTTGGTTTGGAAAATACCGACATCCAACTCACCGACAGAGGTGCAATAAAAGTTGACGATCACTTGCTAACTAGCGTGCCAAATGTCTGGGCTATCGGCGATGTCAAAGGCGGCCCACAATTTACTTACATTTCTCTAGATGATTACCGCATCATCAAAGATCAACTTTTTGGCAGCGGCAAGCGCGTCGTCAGCGACCGAATCAATATTCCTTACAGCGTCTTTATCACTCCGGCCCTTTCCCAAGTAGGTTTAAATGAAAAACAAGCCCAAGCTCAAGGTATTAACTATCTTCTTAAGAAGCTTCCTGTCAAAGCTATTCCAAAGGCTCGCGTAGCTAAAGATACTCGTGGTCTTTTTAAAGCCCTAGTCGATCCTGATACCGATCAAATTCTTGGTGCCACATTATACGGCATTGAATCCTATGAACTGATTAATCAAATTTCTATGGCAATCAAAACAAAAATCCCAGCTAGCGTACTCCGTGATCAAATCTACACTCACCCTACTATGAGTGAAGCCTTTAATGATCTGTTTAAATAAAAAATTTGTTGACGAAAAGAAAACTATCCTGTATATTACTTATCAACAAGATTTTTTACACACTATGAATAGAAGAGTAGATTGTCGTCAGTTTAGTCAGCGAGCCTGAGATAGTGAAAGCAGGTATGAATTAAGACAATTGAAAGTAATCTATGAGTGACTAAGGCAACCCAATGGGAAGTTTTAGCCGGGAGTGCCCGTTACTGCACCAACGTATCTGATTTTTTCATGTACGCGTAAGGCATTGTTAGCGATAACAATGTAAACAAAGGTGGTAACACGCAAAAGGCGTCCTTTAAGCAACTTGCTTGAGGGGCGCCTTTTTTCATGGTGGTAATACAGAAAGGATAGAGAAAATGAATAAAACTAATTCTTTTCGTAAAACTATAATTATTGCTTCTTTAATTTTCGGTATGCTCTTTGGAGCCGGAAACTTAATCTTTCCTGTTCACTTGGGTCAATTAGCTGGTAAAAACTGGCTGGCTGCGAGTAGTGGCTTCTTAATTTCCAGTGGTTTATTGCCACTAATGGCACTGATTGCGATCAGTATTACTCACTCACACGGGATTTTTGAGCTAGCAAAGCCAATCGGTAAAAAATATGCGTTGATCTTTCTAGTTTTAATCCATGCAACCTTAGGGCCTTTGTTTGCTACGCCTAGAACTGCAACAGTTCCTTATACTATCGGTATTGCCCCACTTTTACCAGGCAATATGCAAAAAGTTGGTTTACTTATCTTCTCCGCTATTTTCTTTGGTATCGTATTTTTCCTTTCTGCTACCGAAGCAAAGATTACTGATTTAATTGGGAAAATTTTGAATCCAGTGTTCCTGCTTTTATTATTTCTCATCTTCTTTTTAGCCTTTTCAAACCCGATGGGTGCCGCTAAGGACGCAGCTTTTACTGCAAGCTACGCTCATAACGCATTTACTAACGGCTTTTTAGAAGGCTACAACACGATGGACTGCTTGGCAGCTCTTGCCTTCGGTATTACGGTGATCACTTCAATTTGCAGCCTTGGCTTTAAGAGAGAAAAAGACGTGGCGATCACTACAGTTAAAAGCGGCATGTTTGGCATCTTCGCTATTGCCATCATCTACGTTTGTTTGATCTGGCTTGGTGCGACAAGTTTGCACGACTTCAAGTTAAGTTCAAACGGTGGTACAGCTTTAGCACAAATTTCTCATCATTATTTGGGTACTGCTGGGGATGCATTAATTGCGGCTTTAACCACGATCACTTGCATCACTACCGCAATGGGTCTAGTTGTTGCCTTTGCCCAAGACTTCCATAAGCGTTTCCCTAAGATTTCATACAAGACCTTCTTAGCTATCAATTGCCTTCTTTCATTTATCATCGCCAACATGGGCTTGGATACGATCATTAGCTGGTCTACTCCAGTCCTAATGCTTCTGTATCCATTGGCTATCTCATTGGTAATCTTGGGTATTCTTTCACCTTTATATAAAAATGATCCGGTCGTTTACAAAATAACTACTGCCTTAACCTTGATTCCTGCCTTATTCGATATGATCAACACTTTACCAGAAGTATTGCGTTCAACGCCTTTAATCCAAGCTATTCTTTCATACGCTGAACGCTACTTGCCTATGTTCCATCTAGGATTTAGCTGGTTGACCTTCAGTTTAGCTGGATTAATTATCGGTTTAATTATCCATTTTGTTAAACAATTTAATTACTCTGCTGTAGAGGATTAATATCAACATAATAAAAGAGTTACTTCCAAATGAAGTAACTCTTTTTGGTATGCATTAGACTTGACTCTGTCTATATTTTACAGGACATAGACACTTTTTCCTAGTATCATTTTAAGGACGGTAAAAAATTTGTCCTTGATCTGAAACAAAGTCTGACTTAAGTAAATGAAGGCCTTTGCTTTCAACACAGAACTTTGTTGCCTCAAGATATCTCTTAAAGTGCTTAGTTTCAAGGTGTTTTTGATAAGCATCTTTATTTTGATAAACTTCTAATGAAAGCCACTCATTAGGCTGGTTCATCACAGTTCCAGCAATCATTACCATAATGCCTACTTCTTTTTCAACGGCAGCTTTCATTTCTTTTAACACGCCATTGGCAAACTCATCGCCTTTGCCTAGCTGTACGCCGATTTCAGTCATGTAAACAACATAGTCATTTTCACCAGAAACATTCAATTTATCTGGCTTGGTTGAAATAAACTCTGGTTGTAATTCAACATCAACTTTTTCAGTTAGCAGCTTATCACTGGCTTTTAAAAAGGCTTGGTATTCTTCTGAATTTAAACGTTTTTGATATTGTGTATCATCTTGGAAACATTCAACGGCATAATTCTTGTGTCCAGCTTCATCTTCGTGACCACTTTGCATGAACAATGCATTTTGATCTAAATGAGCATCCAACATTGATTGAATTAATTTGTCATGATTTTTAGGATCAACTTCAAGTTTGAACAAGTGTAAAATAGGTGCTTTTTGTAGTTTCATCTTTAACCCTCACTAAGTTTATTTATTATCTTTTATTATAAATAATTTCCCATTAATTAACATTCTAAATTACTTAACATAATTTTTATTCTGAATACTAAAAAACGCATCCCTTTCGGAATGCGTCTCTTCTTACATTGTATAGTTTACTTTTCCAAACTTGTAATCCTTCATCTGCTTAGCAAGCTTCTTACTTCTGTAGTAATTACCGCCATCGTATCTATTCGTGTAGACCAAAATGTTTTGCTTTTAACCATTAATTGTTTGTGGCGTTACTCTGTAAAGACTCCACTTTTCAAAGGTGACCCATGGATCAATTTCATAGAAAGTATCATTCTTCATTGTGGTTGTCTTGCCTGACATCCAGTTCTTCGTAACTTGGTCAAACTTCTTTTGATTCTTAATCTTGCCATTTACGGTGTGTGCACCAAAAGTAATCTTTTTACCATCGTGTGCATCCCGATCATATGAATACCAGGTTCCTTGCATGTTCTTAGGTACAGTGACTACGTCACCATTGCCGTAAGTTGAAGCTTTTACTGGCTCAACTTGCCAAAATTAATATTCTTTTTTCAAAATTTCGTTAAACTTCGCAATAGTTTGATTCTTTTCAGCATAGAAAGCTGCAATCGTTTGACGCATTGGCGCACCATTATCTGTTAAGAATAACTTTTGCAATGAGTCGTTCTTGAGCAAATCGGCCGCAATTTCATTGATCAAAAAATAACCAGATCCTGAAGCCACAAGCAAGGCAGCTTCTTCAACTGAGTTTGAAGCAATAAATGGGCTTTTCACCTGATAAAGATCCTTAAACAAATGAAGTTCAGCAACTTCTTCTTCAGGTTTAGCCACGATAAAGCAAGTCATGTCCGACAGATCTGCTTTATCAACCATTTGAATGCCGCTTTGATAGCTGCCCTTAGGCAAGATAGCCATTACACCAACTTGAGCAAGATCTTCTCTTTCAAGGTCATCCTTTTCATCGCGCTTATCCGCAATAACCAAATCGGCCTCGCCATCAGCCATCTTTTCAAAAGCCTCATCATACCCTGTACTAATTAATTTAACTTCAGTATCAGGATACTCTTCTTCGAATTTTGTCTTTGCCTGATCTAATTCTCTGCGCCCTAATTGATTAAAATATGCAATCTTCAATTGCTTCATACTAATCCTCACCTAAAGGTGCGTGACCCTCATCTGCTAGTTTCTTTTGATCTCTTCTAATTTGATACTTATTAAGCATGATCATCAAAGAGATCACTACATTAATTCCACTAACAATGATGCCTAAGAACTTTAATAAGTTGATTTTCTTTTCTCTACTCATTTTAATTACCTTCTTTACTAGAAATAATCATAGAAAGAAACGTCGCCTTTTTTAAAGTCGAGCTTTTTAATCCGATAATCTGTAATTAACCCTAGTTTAACAGCATCCCTCATGCTTAGTCTACCTAAAAAAACTTGTGTCCAAGCAGTAATTGGGCCAGAATAGTCAACCAAGCCGTCTTCAATTTGTTTACAGGAAACTTGACCAGCTTGATTAGTTATCTGCCATACGCCAATATTCCACGGACATTGGTCATCGCTAATCACTTCAACATTAAAGGTGCCTTCTTGAAGGGGCTTCATATAAGTAACCATTATGGCAAAGTCAATAATCCTGCTCATCATGTAGGGATGCAGACTAATGTGCAATTGATTTTGTTCTGGGAAAAGTTCACCAATTAATGAATGCTCTGGTAAAATCATGCGAAATTCTTTAATCGCACCAGCATGAGAACCCATGAAGCCAAGCAAACATATTAAGCCTTTGGCAGTGATCGAATAAAGTTCATCAGCTAAGAAAACATTGCCATGAATACGGTAAATCAAATAGCTAATAGGACGACCATCCGCATCGATATAAACGGCAATGTTTCGATTGTGGTAGTATGTGTCCATTCTGTTCCACCACCAGGCCTGACGAATTACCGTATTTCGCTCATCATCTGTATGAAGTTGTCTTTCATAGAGTTGAATCACTCCATTTTGAACCATTAGGTCGTTCCATTTGCCGCGAATTACGTGACCTGTACGTGGCAATTTAAATGCTCTTAAGGCACTACCAGAAAAACGATATTCTTTTTGATAAATACTGTTGCTAAAGCCATAGTGACGATAGAAGCTCTCAGAAAAAGGAGCCAGGTTAGTGAACGGAATATCTTGGTCATGCAGGTCTTTTAAAATTTCCTTCATCAATTTCGAAATATGACCTTGACCGCGATATTCCGGATATGAGGCAACATACCCAATACCAGCCATTGGCACATGATGACCAAAGACCTCACTCTTAAACTTGTTCACCATAATGTAACTAGTTAATTTTTTATCATTAAAAAAGCCATAGCCATCACTATGATCATAACGAGACATAAAATCATCATCATGAAGTAGATCATTGTTCTTTCCAAAAGCATATTGAACCAGTGGGGCTATTTGCTTTAAATTATCTAGATTTTTCTCTAATTTCATATTTTTCCTTATAAACAATAAACATATATATCTATAATTCGTCCATCATTTATTTTAAATCATTTTCTGTTATTTTTATTAAAAAAACGAAAAATGAGATGGATTACCCACCTCATTTTACATTCTTTACATATAATTCAGAAATATAATCTTGCATTTCTGCAACAGAATGCCTCCGAGAGCGAGCACATTCTTTAGCTGGTCGATCACAGATAAAACATTTGCGCGGACTTGGTCCCAGATCTCGTCTAGAAATAGCGGCGTTTTTATCTTTGACCAAAACATCTGCATCAAACAAACGACCAAGCTCTGCTTGATCCTCAAAAGCAATCGTCGTTTGCTTAACCTTTTTAATTGGCAAATCCAAGATATAAAAGTTTTCATATCCTGTATCTTCATCTAAAGAGACCACTAATTTATAAGCAAAACCCAATTTATCCCAACTTGCTTCAAGCTGTTTAATACCATAATTAAACAGCTTCTCTAAGAAGCGATTGTTTTTTTATTGGTCCTGTAATATTCAAATTAACGTCAACCAGCGTCTGATCTGGATACTTGGCAAAAATTTTTTGCTGCAGAGCAACGCATTTATCTTTTGCATTCAGAGCCTGAGCGACATTCTGCTCTTTTCCTTCATTAAAAATATTCATTTAATCACCGCTACTCATTATAAACGATCGTCCCTACTCCATCGTTTAATTTAGCAGCATTTTTTAAAGAAGTAATAATTGTCGGTTTACCTGTCTTCTCCGTAAATTCAATTGCAGCTTCAATCTTAGGCTTCATGCTGCCAGCCGCAAATTGTCCTTCTTGCAGGTACTGTTTCAACTCGTTAACTGTAACTTTGCCGATTGCTTGTTGATTTTCTTTGCGGTAATTCAAGTAAGCATTGTCAACAGTTGTTAAGATAACCAGCTCATCAGCACTGATATCTTCCGCCATTTTTGCGGCACTGAAGTCCTTATCAATAACTCCGGCAACACCTTTCAAACGACCATGATCGACAACGACCGGGATTCCACCACCACCAGCTGCAATAGGGACAAAATGATTTTGCAATAAATTCTTGATAATTGGCGCATTGATGATTTTAACTGGTTTAGGTGATGGAACTACTTGACGATAGCCGCGCCCAGCATCTTGCTTATAAGTGTAATCAGGATGATAAATCTGTTGCTTTTGCATTTCATTGAAAGTATAAAACGGGCCAATCGGTTTAGTTGGATGTTCAAACGCAGGATCGTTGCTTTCAACGATGGTTTGGGTAACTAAAGCTACTGCTTGGCTTGGATAATTATCAAACTTAAATTGATCATCTAGAGCCTTTTGCATCCAGTAACCAATACTACCCTGCGTCATTGCGCTAATCGTATCAAGCGGCATGGCTGGATTATTTTCACTAGCTCCCTTATGCTGCTGTAAAAGCAGATTACCCACTTGCGGGCCATTACCGTGAGTAATCGCCACCTGGTTGCCGCTTTCGATCATGCTAGCAACGGTCTTCATAGTTTTTCTAACAGCTTCTTGTTGTGCTGCCGCACTATTATCTTCAGCCTGAATTGCATTACCGCCCAAAGCAACAACTATTTTTTTCATTTTAATTGCCTCTTTCGTTAACCGTCGGAATAAACAAATTACCTAAAGTTGCAGCCATTACTGCTTTAATTGAGTGCAATCTATTTTCAGCTTCAGTAAATTGCCAAGCATACTTGGAGTTAAAGACTTCATCGGTAACTTCCATCTCGCTTAAGCCATATTTTTCGTAGATTTCTTCACCGACCTTAGTTGAGCGATCATGGAATGCTGGCAAACAGTGCATAAAGATTAATTGATCATCAGGCGTACCAGTTTCTTTCATCATCTTCATATTTACAGTGTATGGCTTTAAGAGCTTGATTCTCTCGCTCCAGTCGTTTTCACCCATTGAAACCCAGACATCGGTATAAATTACGTTGGCGCCTTTAACGCCTTTTTCAATATCATCAGTGATCATGTTTTGTGAGCCTGAATCTTTCGCAAATTTTTCGGCAATTTCTTGAACATCTTGGTGGGTAAATAATGGCTTAGGTGTAACAATATGCACATTAACTCCTAGCATGCTGCCGGCAACTAATAGACTGTCTGCGACATTATCACGACCGTCGCCAACATAAGCTAAGGTGATGCCCTTTAAGTGACCAAATTTTTCTTTAATTGTCATAAAGTCAGCTAGCATTTGCGTTGGGTGCCACTTATCGGTTAAACCATTCCAAACTGGTACACCGGAGTATTTAGCTAAATCTTCGACATCTTTTTGGGCAAAGCCTCGATATTCAATCCCATCAAACATGCTGCCTAGAACTTTAGCAGTATCCTTAATACTCTCTTTTTTGCCTAAGTGAATTTCACCTGCACCCATATACTCAGGATTTGCTCCTAAATCGTTGCAAGCAACGACAAAGGCGGAACGAGTTCTAGTTGAAGACTTTTCAAACAAAAGCGCAATATTCTTACCCTTTAAATACTCGTGTGGAATATGCTCTTTCTTTAATTCTTTTAAGTGAAGTGCAAAATCAATTAAATATTCAATTTCTGCAGGAGTATAATCCTTACAATCTAAAAAGCTTCTACCTTGAAAAACGTTTTGTAAATATTTCATTTTTTGCCTCTTCTATATCTTCACGAACTAGTGGACATGACATACATCTTGGGCCACCACGGCCACGAGAAAGTTCGCTTGAACGAACTTCATGTACTAAAATGCCATGTTTTCTCAATAAATCATTAGAAACATAATTACGATCATAGGTAACAACTTCACCTGGAGCAATTGCCAAAGTATTTGAGCCATCATTCCACTGCTCTCTTGGAGCGGCGATTGGATCTGCACCTCCTGTGGGAATCAAATCGATTTCAGATAAGTGCAAATATTCCTTCAATACTTCGACTAAGTCATTCTTAGGCGTAATTTTGACTTCACCATCCTTATCCGGTTGCAAAACGTAGATATCAATTTTGCCAGATTTGGATAGGATGAAGGGATGCACTGTGAATTGATCATAATTGATCATCGTAAATACGGTATCCAAGTGCATCATGGCATGATTGTGCGGAATTTTAATCGCTAAGATCGTGTCAAAAGTTGAATGACCAAATAAGGCATGAGCTAAGTCGGTGATTGCAACCGCTGAAGTTCTTTGCGAAATTCCAATTGCCAAGACGTGCTTATTTAAAACTAATTCATCCCCGCCTTCGATTCGGCCATGAACATTACGATCACGCCAAATCGGAATATCTTGATCTTTAAAATTAGGATGATTTTGCAAGATTGTCTTCATAAACAAAGATTCACGTCTTCTTGCCCTAAAGGTCATCCTATTAATCGTCATCCCATTGCCAATGGCCGCCTGTTGATCACGAGTGAAGTAAACATTAGGCATTGGATCTAGGTAAAATGGATAATCTGCATCTTCTGCTAGGTCGGCCAGTGATGGCTCAACGTTTTTGATCTCACTCTTTTTGATACCGGCAATTACTTGCTTCACCATCGTTTCTGGCTTCATTGCCAGCAAATATTCCAGCAGCAATTGGTGCAAAGGATCTTTTTTCTTAATGCCAGATTCTTCTAGCAAACGATCAATAAAGGCCGTGCGCGTTTTTACTGCTACTAAGGATTCTGCTAGCAAATCCTCCAAGTAAAGCACATGAATTCCTTGATCTTGCAAGGTTTTAGCAAAATAATCGTGCTCTTCTTGAGCAATCTTTAAGTAAGGGATGTCATCAATCAGCATCCGATTCAAGATTTCTGGTGAAAGATTTTCGAGTTCCTTGCCAGGTCGATGAAGCATCACTGTTTTCAACTTACCAATTTCTGAATAAACATGAATAGGACTAGTCATTTAACCACCCTCTCACTATAATTAATGTATCCGCTTACACTTATTATGGATCAATTAGGTTTAAGTTACAATCCTATTAGCTTAATGAGTCAATAATCTTTTTCATGAGTGGAGTAACTTGTCTATCTTTGCGCCAAATTAATTGTAAATGTGTTACCCAATTAGCATGTTTAATAGGAATCATATTGTCTTTGGCATAGATTGTAGCAATTGATTCTGGTACCAAAGCTAAACCCATTTTTCTTTTTGCCCATGTAATCGCAGTACGTGAATCGTCACATTTAACAGCATAAAAAGGCGCGATTCCATGATGAGCAAATGTTTGATTAAAGATATCTTCAAAGCGGCGATAAATAATCAGCGGTTGATTCGCTAGATCCTTGATACGCAGTTCTTTTTTACCTTGAAAATACGGATCAACAGTTACCGCCATCATCTTTTCTTTAGTTAAATTGCGCGCATTCAGGCCATTACGATTGTACGGCGTACGCACGATCCCTAAATCGATCGTCTTCTTTTCTAGTTTATCCAAAATGCCAAAAGTATTGGCCTCATAGATATCAAAACTGATTTCGGGATAAAAACGCGTTAATTCTTTAAATGAGTCCATTGGAATTAGTCCAGTCGATGAAGATGCCATACCAATAGCAATTGTCCCTAATTCACCAGAAATTGTCTTCTGCACCTGATTTTCCGCATTGTGGGCCAGCGATAATATTTCACTCGCATAACCTTGCAAAATCTGGCCGGCATCGGTTAATTCGATCCCATGTGACGTTCTTTTAAAAAGTTGTGCGCCTAATTCTTTTTCTAGTTGTTTTAATTGGTAGCTCAATGGTGGTTGTGCAATATACAATCTCTTAGCCGCAGAAGTAATTTGCTTTTCTTCGGCTACCACTAAAAAATAATGCAATTGTTTTAAGTTCATAATCTATCCTTTTTATTTTGGTAAATCTAGATATTAAATTTTTTAATATCATATATTATATTTTAGTATTTTAATCTGGGCAATTTATGTGCTAATTTAATAAGGTAGATTTGGAGGGAATTAAACAAATGTCTGAAAATTTTCATGGCTTAACTCAAGCCGAAGCAGACAAACGCCTTAAAGAAGACGGCTTAAACGAAGTACCTGAGCCTGAATACAATTTCTTTAAGGAATTTTTGTCTAAATTATGGAATCTTTCTGCTTGGATTCTAGAAGGTGCATTGATCCTTGAATGTATCTTAGGCAAGTGGGTTCAATCATTATTCGTATTGTTGATGTTACTCTTCGCGGCCTTTAACGGAGCTTCAAAGAAGAAACAATCACGTCGCGTATTAAACAACATTTCACACAAATTAACGCCAACTGTTGCGGTTGAAAGAGATGGCAAATGGATCAAGATCGACTCTAAGCAATTAGTCAAAGGCGATCTAATCTCATTGCAACGTGGTGACGTATTGGCAGCCGATGTCAAAGTAGTTTCTGGCGCTCTAGCTTGCGATGAAAGTTCAATTACTGGTGAATCAAAGCCAGTTAAAAAGAATGTTGACGACACCGCCTATGCTGGTACTACAGTTGTCGAAGGTGACGGCTTAGCAATCGTTACTGCTACTGGTAAGCACTCAAGAAGTGGTAAGACCATCAACTTGATCAACAATTCTGCTGCACCAGGTCACTTGCAACAATTGTTGACTAAGATCATCTACTACCTTTGTTTATTAGATGGTGTTCTTACTTTAGTAATCATCATCGCTTCATTCTTCAAGGGTGGCAATTTCAATACCTTTATTAACATGTTGCCATTCCTTGCCATGATGTTCATTGCCTCAATTCCTGTGGCTATGCCATCAACTTTTGCATTATCCAACTCATTTGAAGCAACTCGTTTGAGTAAAGAAGGCGTCTTGACTTCCGACTTAACTGGTATTCAAGATGCAGCCAACTTGAACTTGCTCTTGCTTGATAAGACTGGAACTATTACCGAAAACAAAACTGCCGTAGCTAGCTGGACCGATGTTAGCGATCTACCTGATAAAGATGTGCTTGCCTTAGTTGGTGCGGCCACTGACAAACGTAATGCCGGTATCATTGATACTGCTATTGATGAATACTTAAAAGAAAAAAACATCCCTGTAATGGACACCGATAATTTCGTACCATTTACTTCCGACACTGGTTACTCAATGGCCGAAGCTGATGGTCACAACGTTAAGCTGGGTTCATTTAAACAATTATCTTTAATCGATAAAAATGCCAACGAAGAAGTAAACGACATTAACTTTAAAGCAGGTCGTTCAGTTGCTGTTTTAATCGACGATAAATTCGCCGGTGTCTTCATCTTACAAGATAAGGTAAGAAGCGATTCTAAGGCTGCTTTAGCTGAATTAAAGAAGCGTGGCGTTCGTCCTATCATGTTAACCGGTGATAACCAAAAGACTGCCGCAGCCGTAGCTGAACAAGTTGATTTAACTGGTGAAGTAATTTCTATTCATGACTTTAACGATAATACCGATATCGACAACTTAGCTGGTATCGCCGACGTTTTACCTGAAGATAAGTTAAACATGGTTAAGTGCTTCCAAAAGAAGGGCTACATTGTTGGGATGACTGGTGACGGTGTTAACGACTCACCTGCTTTGAAGCAAGCTGAAGTTGGTATTGCCGTTTCTAACGCCGCCGACGTTGCTAAGCGTTCAGGCAAGATGGTTCTTTTGAACGATGGTTTAGGTTCAATCGTTAAGATCTTGGATGCTGGTCACCGCGTTTACCAAAGAATGACTACTTGGTCATTGACTAAGCTTGCTAGAACTGCCGAATTAACTATGCTTTTAACATTCGGTTACCTGTTCTTCGACTACATTCCAATGGCTTTGAATGCAATGGTTATCTACACTATCATGAACAACATGGTTACTATGATGATCGGTACTGATAGAACCCATATCACTTACAAGCCAGAAAACTGGAACATGGCTAAATTAGCTAAAATTGCCTTCTCTCTTGCTGCCGGTTGGACCGTGATCGGTTTCATCTTTGTTTGGTACTTGAATACTCATGGCTGGAGTCATGGTGCTATTTCAACGATGGTCTACGTATACTTAGTCTTAAGTGCTATGCTCATCGTATTAATCACCAGAACTCGCAAATACTTCTGGCAAGATTACCCATCCAAGTTGGTTGGTATCGTTCAAATTGCGGATGTAGCTTTAACCTTTATCTTGGCTCTTTGCGGTTTAGCAATGGTACAAATTAGCTGGCAAAACTTATTAATCACTGTAGTTGTTGCAGTAATTGCGGCAGTATTAATTGATTTGGTTTACCAACCGGTAATGAAAAATAGATAATTTGACCAGAATAAAAAAGAAGTGATGATCATCACTTCTTTTTGTTTTGTCTTGATTATTTAGTTATTAACCATAATAGTTAAAACATTTAATGCCTTAACGTATTCGCCATCACCAATTTGAACAAATGGCTTTTCATTAATTTCTTTATGACCTAAATAGTCTACTTTGGTACCACGCTTGACAAACTTGCCTGGAATTTTTTCACCATTTTCATCATAGATATATGAATTCTTCTTAATAATGTTTTCTACTCGAGCAGACTTAACATATGGTAAAAATGCTTCTTGTTTTACGAATCTGTTCTTGCCAATCTTAACGTAAGTGGCGCCGTTGATTACTTTGATAACGTGGATCTTGCACATGTTACCCTTCTTTAACCGACCCACTCTAACACCGCGCTTGTTGTAAACATATGCACTTCTAGTTAAATTTAATTTCTTACCTGTTTGAATTGGATCAGCAATCGCTGCATTAACGGGTTCAACGGTAGTTGTTGCACCTAAATCCATTGCCATTAAAGCCAACCCAGCAAGATAAACTATTCTCTTTCTCATCGTTCTCTACCCCCGTTTAATCTGTTTTTTGCTTTCACTTTTATTTTATCAGAGATCAATAAATTTAAACTATTTTTTGAATTAAATCTGCTAAAATTATTAATTGAAACTATTCAAAGGGGAGTAACAAAATAATGATTTTAACATGGGACATAATAAGGCGAACTTTAGAGGTTCTATGGATAATTAACGTCATCTTTGCCGTATGGACCGTCTTTAGAAGTCGTCGAAGCGTGGTTGCCACTTGGGCATGGATGCTTGTTTTGACAATCTTACCTGGTATTGGATTTATTCTTTATCTTTTCTTTGGCCGGCAATTATCGCAAGATGAAATCTTTGCTATCCAAAAGGAACAAAAAGAAACACGTAACCATTATTTAAACCAGCAAAAGAAGATGTTGCAAGAGTACGATCTTCTTCCAAGAAAAGAACGGGTTCCACGTGTCAGAATGTTAACTGAGCTGAATTTAAATAATGATGATGCTATCTTGACCTTTGCTAACCACGTTAAAGTCTACACAGACGGCCCCGAACTCTTTGATCAAATGATTGAAGACATTAAGAATGCCAAAGTAGCTGTTAGTTTGGAGTTCTATACTTTTTATGCAGATAAATTAGGCCATCGCGTTTTAGCTGCACTTGAGCAAGCTGCCAAAAATGGTGCTAAAGTGCGAGTAATCTATGATACTTCAGGTTCACGTGGTACTAAGCCAGCATTTTTTGATCATTTAAGAGAATTGGGTGGGCAAGCACAACCATTTATTTCTACTTCTAAAAAGCACTGGTTCACTACTCCTCGTCTTAACTATCACCTTCACCGCAAATTGGTCGTTATTGACCACAATACGGGTTACATTGGTGGTTTTAATATTGGCGATCAATACGTAAATCAATCTAAGAAATTTGGTCACTGGCGCGATACGCACCTTCGTGTAGAAGGACAATCTCCTATTCTAATGGAAGTTCGTTTTGCCATGGATTGGAACACTTCAACTAGAAGAACCAGTCTTCCTAAATTCGAATTAGATGAGCTTAAAAATTTTATTGTTGATCGTAAAGACTTCGAATCAGATAACAACGTCGCCATGCAAATTGTTGCATCTGGTCCTGATAACCAACGCTACGGTATTCGACGCGGTTATGAAGGTATCATTGCTAGCGCAAAAGAATACGTTTATATTCAGACGCCATATTTGATTCCTGAAGACTCAATTCTAGAATCATTGATTATTGCAGCCAACAGTGGCGTGGATGTCAAAATTATGATTCCATGCATGCCTGACCACCCATTTGTTTATCGTGCGACTGAATATTACGCCAAATACTTGGTTGCTAACGGCGTTAAAGTCTATAAGTACAATGATGGCTTTATCCATGCTAAGACAATGGTCAGTGGCTCAAATATCTCGTCTGTTGGTTCTGCCAATCAAGACTTCCGTAGTTACACTTTGAATTTTGAAGTTAACTCATTCAACTACAATCCTCTTTTAACTAAAGAATTAAAAGAGATTTTTGAAAAAGATCTTGAGAAATGTACCTTATTGACTAATGAATATTTTGCTAAACAGTCATCTTGGTTAAAATTCAAACAATACTTCTCTAGATTGCTTTCACCAATCTTTTAAATCAAAGGTCCAGAAATATTGGGCCTTTTTTCTTTACTTATTTTTTATAAGCTATATAAGTGTATTAGCTTTTAATAAGTAAGGAGGTTAAAACTTGGCTAATAAAGTAAAAATAGGCGCTCTCAATCTGATGCACGATAAGCTGGATACGCAAAAACGCTTTTAAAGGTTTTGCCTAACGAAAAATTAACGTTTTTATATCCACGCTCTCATTATCTGCATCGCCCTGTTCCTACTGAAGTATCTGCTACTTATTCAGAGCCATTAGATATCGATCGTATCAAAGAATTTGATAGCTTCATTATTACAGGTGCACCGCTTGACCATCTTGCCTTTCATGATGTCGAATATATAGAGGGAATTCGATGTTTGATTCAAGAACTTGATAAACAAAGAAAGCAACAATTGTACTTCTGTTGGGGTGCAATGGCAGCCATGAACTATTTTTATGGCATTAGAAAAAGAATTTTAGCAGAAAAGATTTTTGGCATCTTTCCCCATTTAATCATCGAACCACATCCTTTATTAGATGGGCTTAGCCAAGGCTTTATCGCTCCCCATGCTCGTTATGCGAAAATGGATAAAGAACAAATCATGCAAAATCCACGTTTAGTGATCAATTCGGTTGATGATAACGGCCATTTATTCATGGTTTTATCAGAAGAGAAGCCTGAACAAAACTTCATCTTCTCACATATCGAATATGGCAGAACTGGTTTAAGGGATGAATATCAAAGAGAAGTCGCAGCTCATCCCGATCGTCACTACAAAAAGCCAGATAATTATTCTATGTCCTCCCCACTTTTTCAATGGAAGGATACACAAAAAACGTTTTTTGATAACTGGCTTAAACAAGTTGAAAAAAGCAAGTTAGTTTTAAATTAAGAAGTAAAAAATGAGTACAATTTATAATTCAGTTACAGAATTGATTGGTAACACACCATTATTGAAGTTAAACCGTGTCGTTCCAGAAGATGCGGCTGATGTTTATGTTAAGCTTGAATTTGAAACCCCTGCAGGCTCAACCAAAGATCGTATTGCTTTAGCAATGATTGAAAAAGCTGAACGTGATGGCAATTTAAAGCCAGGCGGTACTATTACCTCACGCAACACCGGTATTGGTTTAGCCATGGTAGCTACTGCTAAAGGCTATCACATTATCATCGTCATGCCTGAAACCATGAGTGTAGAATGTCGTAAGCTCATGAAAGGCTACGGTGCTGAACTTATTTTGACACCAGGTTCTGAAGGCATGAAGGGTTCTATTGCTAAGGCTGAAGAATTAGTTAAGGAAAAAAGCTATTATATGCCAATGCAATTCGATAATCCTGAAAATCCTAATATTCATGAGTTGACTACTGGTCCAGAAATTATTAGCGCAATGAACGGTATCGGCAAGTCTGTCGACGCTTTTGTTGCTGGCGTTGGTACCGGTGGTACTCTTTCAGGTATTGGCCGTGCATTAAAGAAGGAAAATCCTAATACTAAGGTTTACGCACTGGAGCCAAGCGAGTCACCTTTATTAAAGGATGGCAAGACTGGCAAACACGGCATAGCTGCTGGATTTATTCCAAAAAACTTGGACAAAGATGTCTATGACGGCATTGTAGAAGTTTCAACTGATGAAGCGATGAAGATAGCCTGTGAAGTTGCCAAAAACGAAGGTTTCTTACCTGGTATTTTCGCTGGTGCCAACATCCACGGTGCAATCGAATTAGCTAAGAAGCTTGGTAAAGGTCATGCTGCTGTCACTGTTAGTCCAGATGGCGGTGATCGTTACCTTTCAACTGCTTTATTTAACGAATAAACAAAATATTACTGAAATCATTGTCTAGGGATGAATTGATTTGATTCATCCTTTTTCTTTTACCAGAACATTGGGCTAGACCCTTTTAATTTTATCAACTATAATTGGTATATACATATTGACGAAAAGAGGTATATATAATGAGAATGAGATCTTTAGGTCTATCCATCTATCCAGACCACAGTAATTTTGAAGACAATGCTAAATACCTAGAACTTGGTCATAAATACGGCTTCTCTCGCATTTTTATGAGTATGCTTGAAGTCAAGTCAGTCCTGCAGAAACTCAAGCCAAGTACAAAAAAATAATTGAATACGGCAACAAATTAGGTTACCAAACTTTCTTAGACGTTTCTCCTCAATTATTTGATCAACTTGGAATTAGTTACTCTGACTTAAAATTCTTCGCAGATACTGGTGCAGCTGGTATTAGATTAGACCCAGCCTTCGACGGTGCAACAGAAGCAATGCTTTCTTACAATTCATATGGTTTAATCATTGAATTAAACATGAGTAACAACGTCGACTACTTAAACAATATTATTTCCTATCAAGCAATGCATTTATTTGCCTCAGGCTTAATTGATGACGTAATCATTGGTAACGCCTATGCTAGCGAAGAAGAATTAAGGGTTTTATCAGAGGTAAATCGTTACCAGTTAATGCTTCACGTTGATTATGTAAAACAAATTAGTGATATAGAAAAACCTCAACACTTCCGCCGCGGCGACATGAATGAAATTGTCATTCGTTCAACTATGCCTCGAGTAACTTACAAAGACATCCCTAACCCACCACATGATAATGAAGAGAAATTTCAACGCGGTGATGTTTTAATCGGTAATGACAATTTTGGTATTTATAAAAATGAATTTCAAATTGTCTTAAAGCCACATAAAGAGCCAAGAAAGAACAAAATTGGTAGTATCGCCAAAGATGAATTATTTTTACTTGATTTTATCAAGCCATGGACCAAATTTAAGTTAACTGGCAAATAGAACAAAAGAAATACCCCTAAAGAAATTTTTCCTTCAGGGGTATTTTTTTATTTCTGTTGATTTCACGCTATTTCTAAGCGTTATACAAACTAGTATAACGATCTTTAATTACTAGTGCAATATTTTAAGACGATTTATTTTTTAGATTTGTTAATCCCTTTCCAAAACCATCTCACACCAACATATGCGATCACAAAGCATGCTAAACTAAGGATCCAGTTTGGAAAGATTGAGGTCATCGTAATAGAACGTCCTGCCTCAGTATTTGCTATCAAGTTGACGCCAAAGATATTCGAAACAATTGGAATATTTACATTAAACCACAAATTCAAAGTTAAATAGATCATTATTAAGAGTAACCAAATTGCAATGGCTTTAATAATTCGTTTTATCCAGATATTCATTTTTATAATTACTCCTTACTTTAATTCCATCGTATCTTGTGAGAAAAGAACCGGATATTCATCAGACCATTTCTCAGTTATCGTTTTAACAGTTTCAAAACCAAACTTTTTTATACAAAGCTTTAGCACGATTATTGTTGGTAAACACCTCAAGACTGACTGGTCGCTTTAATTCGTCTAGTGTTTTTTCCATTAACTTGGTAGCTATCCCTCTACCTTGTGCATTTGGATCAACATAGATGAATTCGATCTTACCTGGTTTAAAGCCTATAAAACCCATTAATTTTTCGTCCTCAAGTGCTACGTAAATCTTACAAGACAACAAATAATCTAAATATGGTGCATCCCTGAAAGCCACAAAAACTGGCTCCAAATTTTCAGCTTCTAGTTCTTGCATCCTCGCTTTATCCATCACTGCGCCTAGTTGCGCAAAATATTGTTTTTCGTATGATTTGATTTTCATGCTTCCCCCTCTTTTATTAACTAATAATTTTATAAAAATTTTGCAAAATAAAAAAGCCCCAATGCTTTCGCATTAAGGCTTTTTATTTACTATTTAAGCACCGTGATATTTTACTAATGAATAAATATCAACGTCTGGCAACTTCTCTCTACCCTTTAAGTCAGGTAATTCAATATAGAATGCAGCACCTACAAGCTTACCACCAAGGTTTTCGATTAATTCCTTAGAAGCTCTCAAAGTACCAGCAGTAGCCATCAAGTCGTCACATACAACTACTCTTTGACCTGGCTTAATAGCATCCTTGTGCATTTCCAAGCTGTTTGAACCGTATTCCAAAGCATATGAAGCACGTTCAACTTCTCTAGGCAACTTGTGAGGCTTTCTTGCTGGAACAAAGCCAATGCCCAATTCAGTTGCTACAGGACAGCCAACGATAAAACCACGTGCTTCTGGACCAACGATTACATCCGCATTTCTGCTCTTGGCGTATTCTGCTAATTCATGAGTAGCAGTACGGTATAAATCGCCATCTTGCAAGATTGGTGTAATGTCGCGGAACACAATTCCCTTGTTAGGAAAGTCCTTTACGCTTGCAATATACTTACTAAAATCAATTGCCATAAGAAGTAAAACCTCCAAAAATCTTTGCGTTTTTATTCAAACACTTTTAACTTGTATATTTTAACAGATTTTTGGTATAAAAACATCAAAATCTTGATATTTATCTAATTATTCAAAAAATTATTAACATATGTGATAATTTGCTGAGTTGGCATTGTTCTCAATTGATCGACAAACTTAATTTGTGACTGCGTTGCTCTCAAATACTTAGATGCTGTTAAAGGCTGCTTTTGAGGATGCTGCTCGCCTACTAGCTTGCCATCGTCCAATTTAACAAAGCCTAATTCAAAGAAGACACGTAAAATGAACAATACACTGTCATAATCTAAGCCAAGATATGGCGCTACGGTGCGATAATCATCTGGACTCAACGTTGGGTGAGCATAAATATATTTCAACACTTTGCCAAAATAGCTTTTTGCTGGAATATGCTCTACTGGCAATTGATCAAGCAAGAAACGTAAGTAAATTTGTTGGTAATTCTTTTCTAGTGCCGAATTTAATTCGATTTGATTGCGTGGTACATCAAGCAAAGCAACTGTTTCACCAGATTTGTCGTAATCTTTAACCAAACTAATCTTATCGTCACTTACTTGCAGTCTATTCCTAACAATTGGAATATTCTTTTTGTCAAATAACAAATAACGATCTGCAAAACCCATGACTAGCTTTTCTTGACGCAAATCAATAACTGGCGTAGGAACAGCTAATTTAGGTGAAGCAAATTCAATTCCTTCGATGATACCTTGCAACGATATCTTATTGCGATAAGTATTAAGCGACAATTGAACAAAGACCCTGGCAATAAATGGCAACAAATTATTGTTTAAAAAGTCTTTATTAAAACCAATTACAGCCAGGCTGCCACCCTTTTTAGCGACATTAAACTTGACGTGATTCTTCTCTTTACCAATCTTAAAAAATTGGGTAATCGTTGGGTTGGAGATACTGAAAATTGGCTGTGCATCCCCCGTTCCAAACGGTCCCACTTGATTAATCTGCGCTAAGATCTGTGGTGACAATCCCTGCAAAGGCAGTTCCATATCATATTCCTTAATTTCAAGTCCACCTTCAACGTGAAAACCTTTCTCAAGCTTTTCTCTTAAAGCACCAATTTTATCTTCAGTCATTGATAAACCGCAGGCAAAATCATGACCACCAAATTTGGTAAAAAGCTCTTCTTTTAAAGGATTAAGGGCATCAAACAAATTAAAGCCAGTAATTGATCTACCTGAACCTTTGATTTCTCCAGCCTGATTCTTAGTTAAAACGATCGTTGGCTTATGCGTCTTCTCAACGATCTTATTGGCTACCAGGCCCAACACACCTTCATGAAAATCTGGATCATATAAAACAAGCGTATTTTGTTTTTGCCAGCTATTCTCACGGATTAACGCCATACATTTATCATAGACTTCAGTCGTCAATTCCTTACGCTGATTATTCAGCTCTTCAATTTGATCCGCAATCTTTTGTGCTTCAACATCGTCGTCGCTTAATAATAACTCAACTGCAAGGTTAGCATTGGCCAATCGACCTACCGCATTCAAACGAGGAGCAATATTAAAGCCGATATCTGTTTCGTTAATCGAGCCTAAAGTTAAGCCAGCATTCTTTATCAGGGCACGCAAACCTGGTCGCTCAGTTTGGTTAAGTACTTCCAGCCCTCGTTTAACAATTACGTGACCTTCTCCGGTTACTTTAACCATATCGCCAATCGTACCTATCATGGCTAAATCAAGTAGTTCTGGCATCGTATCCTGCATTAAGCCGCGGCAGATTGTGTAGGCAACACCTGCACCACAATAATCATCAAAAGGATATTTTTGGCCAGGATAATTACAGTGTACGATGGCATAGGCATCTGGCTTTTGTTCTTGAAAAGTGTGGTGGTCGGTTACGATTGTATCTACACCATGTTCTTTAGCATATTTAACTTCGTCAATACCAGTCACACCATTATCTACAGTAATAATTAATTTGGTACCGTCTGCAACAATATCATGATAGCGATCAATATTAGGGCCATAGCCGTCTTTAAAGCGATCTGGAATAAAGTAATACACATCAGCACCTAAAATACTTAGAGTCTCTGTCATAATCGTTGTCGCAGTGATCCCGTCAGCATCATAGTCGCCATAAATCGTAATCTTTTCACCATTATCAATTGCTTGATTGATTCGATCAATGGCCTTATCCATATCATGCATAAGCGAAGGATCCGCTAAATTCTCTTCGGTCGCATTAAACCAGAAATCTAGTTTTTCATCGCTGTCAATGCCACGTAAGGCAAAAAGCTTTGCCGCAATTGGACTTAGCTGATACTTTTCTATCAAACTTGGATCTAGCTCTTCAGCAGTTCTTTGTTGCCATTTCATTACTGTAAAACACCCTCATCAAAACTAAAAGGCACTCACAAGCGAGTGTCTTTCTTGCAAATCTATTAATAATTTTAACGCAAATACGATATCTGTATAAGTCAGACAATCTATTTTAAGTTAAAGACTTTCAAATTATTATCTGTTGCTTTTTCGGTTTTAATTAAATTACCACGAATTGCCCAGCGATTTTTACCACCATCAGCACAGGTAATTAAGGTGACGATGTTTTGTCGGGTATTGTTAACTAACCAAACTGCAGAAGGATCAACGATCTTCTTCATATAAATGCGATAAATATATACCTTCTTCAAGTCAGTTAAATAAATTAACTCGCCCTTTTTAACATCTTCTAGTGGTGAAAATAGAATACCCTTCGCGGTCATATAGTGACCAGCAAGAGGATAATTACCTTTACCCATCACTTGGTCGGCACGCATTGTTCCACCACCAGTAGACATCGCATCATCGGACATCCCTAACATAATAGGCAAATGCATATTAACTTCAGGGATTGCTATAGCACCAATCGCACCTGAGGTCTTCTTTATCTGCGACCTTGTGGCCTGGCCTATGCCAATTGACTTCACCTTCTTAAAGTCGTACATCCCCTTTTTCTTTTGGTTTTGTTCAACTTTCTTTCTAGTTAAGCTAGTCAAAGTTGACTGTTGGTTATGACTGATCATCTGATTACCAATCTGTTTATTGAAAATCAGGACCAAACCAACAATCAATAAAATGACGGCAAAAATTCTGATTAGAATTGTGCTAACAGAACTTTTTTGTTTATTTTTAGCCATAATTACTTGCCTTTGATATCATCATCATTCATCTTAAGAACGGCCATGAAGGCATCTTGAGGCACTTCTACCTTACCTACAGCCTTCATTCTCTTTTTACCACGCTTCTGCTTTTCAAGCAATTTAGCACGACGGTCAGGGTCACCGGTGTGAATCTTCCAAGTAACATCCTTACGGTATGGCTTGATCGTAGCACGAGAAATAATCTTGGCGCCGATCGCACCTTGAATATCAACTTCGAAGTTTTGACGTGGAATTAACTTCTTAAGCATTGAAGTCATTTGACGAGCACGATCTTGTGCTTCACTTCTGTGAGCGATAAAGCTAAGAGCATCGATTGGTTCCTTGTTAAGCAAGATATCGATCTTAACCAAGTCGGTTGCACGATAGCCAGTAATCTCGTAGTCAAGTGAAGCATAACCCTTAGTTGATGACTTCAAATCATCGAAGAAGTCAAAGATGATTTCAGCCAACGGCATATTGTAGATAACGTTAACGCGGTACTTATCAAGATAGTCCATCGTAACAAATTCGCCACGTTTTCTTTGACAAAGTTCCATTACAGGGCCAACAAAGTCATTTGGCACCATAATTTCTGCCTTAACATAAGGCTCTTGCACTTCCTTGTATTCACCAGCATCTGGCAAATCTGATGGGTTATCAATTACCTTAGTTGAGCCATCATTCATAATTGCATGATAGTCAACGGATGGTGCAGTCATAATTAAATCAAGATCAAATTCTTGTTCTAGTCGTTCTTGCACAACATCCATATGCAAAAGTCCTAAGAAACCACAACGGAACCCGAAGCCTAAAGCAGTAGAAGTTTCAGGTTCAAATTCTAAAGCTGCATCGTTTAATTGCAACTTTTGCAAAGCTTCCTTTAAGTCTTCATAATCACGGTTATCAACTGGATACATACCAGAGTAAACCATTGGTGGAATTTGACGGTAACCTGGAAGTGGTTCGGCAGTAGGATTATCTGCTTGGGTGATAGTATCACCAACACGAGTTTCACGTACGGACTTAATGTTGGCAGTAATATAACCTACATCCCCAGCAATCAAGATATCCTTCTTAATTGGATGTGGACTTGAAACACCTACTTCTGTAACTTCATATTCCTTACCAGTATTCATAATTTGAACTCGGTCACCAGGCTTAACTGTACCGTCTTCGATTTTGACTGACATTACGACACCACGATAGTCATCATATTTTGAGTCAAAAATCAAAGCCTTGAGTGGCGCAGTAATATCACCAGATGGAGCTGGAATGTCTTTTACTACTTTTTCCAGCATGTCCTTGATGCCTTGACCGGTTTTACCAGAAACTTCCGCAGCTTCAGAAGCATCAAGACCAAGCATCTCTTCAATTTCTTCCTTAGTCTTAGGAATATCAGCAGATGGCAAGTCGATCTTATTAATTACAGGTAAAATTGCCAAATCATCATCGATCGCTAAGTAAGTGTTAGCCAAAGTCTGAGCTTGCACACCTTGTGAAGCATCAACTACCATCAATGCACCTTCACAGGCAGCCAAAGAACGTGATACTTCATAAGAAAAGTCCACGTGCCCTGGTGTGTCGATCAAGTGGAAGATGTAGTCTTCGCCATCTTCGGCATGATACTTAACTTCAACTGAGTTCATTTTAATAGTAATACCACGTTGACGTTCAAGTGGCATATCATCTAACATCTGATTCTTAAGTTGACGTTGACTTACAGTATCAGTCAATTCAAGAATTCTGTCGGCAATAGTAGACTTACCATGGTCAATATGCGCTACGATTGCAAAGTTTCGAATATGTTTTTGATAGTCTTTTAATTTGTTTAAATCCATAAATAAATGCACCCTTTTATTTCTGTCTTATTAATTATAGCAAAGGTTACGGCGCATACAAAAGAAATAGCGAGCTGCATTTTACAGCTCGCTATTTTTTTATTCTCCGTTCAATTTATCTTTAAGCCTTTCGAAAAAGCCTTTTTCTTTTGGAGTAATATGTCCACCACCATCTTGAACAAAGTTAGTCAAATCTTGTTTTTGCTTTTCATTAATATGCTTTGGAATAACGATATCAACAGTAATAATTTGATCACCGTTGCCATCACCACGAAGATAAGGCACACCTTTACCTCGCAAGGTAAATTTCTTATTAGGTTGCGTACCTGCTGGAATGGTCAACTTTTCATCACCATGAACAGTCTTAACGTCAATTTCATCACCTAATGTAGCTTGCGCAAATGAAATTGGCACGTGAGTATAAATGTTTTGACCACGACGCTCAAAAATCTTGGATGGCTTTACTCGGTAAATGATGTACAAGTCACCATATGGTCCACCATTAATACCGGCATCACCTTGGCCTTGGTAACGCAATTGTTGACCATTATCAATACCTGCTGGAATATCAACCTCAATAGTATTCTTACGTTCAACAATACCTCTACCGTGACAAGTCTTACATGGGTGTTCAATGACCACACCACGACCATTACATTTATCACAAGTAGTTTGTTGACGAACCATACCAAAGACTGAACGTTGGGTAACTGTCATATAACCTGTACCATGACATTTATCACAGGTAATTGGGTGCGTACCTTTTTCGCAACCATTACCACCACAAGTCTCACAAGTTTCATCACGAGTATAGCTAACTTGAGACTTTTTACCATTAATGGCATCCATAAAGTCAATCGTTAAAGTATAGTCTAGGTCCTCACCACGTTGAGGTGCTGTAGGATCGACTCTTTGTTGACGGCCTTGACCAAAGATATCGCCAAAAATGTCGCCAAAATCGCCAAAGCCTGAAGCATCAAAACCTGCACCACCAAAGCCTTGACCGGCTCCGCCACCGAAGCCACCTTGGCCATTTACACCGGCAGAACCAAATTGATCATATTGTGCACGCTTTTGCTTATCATGCAAAACTTCATAAGCTTCGTTAACTTGCTTATACTTTTCTTCAGCTCCGGGTTCATGGTTCAAATCTGGGTGGTATTTCTTTGCTAGTTTACGATATGCCTTATTAATTTCCTGGTCACTGGCGTCACGATCTACGCCAAGCACTTTATAATAATCTTCTTGTGCCATCTATTTGAACTCCTTATTATTCTCAAAAGAAAAGAACTACTCAATGGGTAGTTCTCTTCTCCTTTTGTTTAATTATAAACCCATTACTTGTTTGGATCTACTTTGTGGAATTCACCATCTTGGGCACCACCGTTATTACCGTTGTTTGGGTTGCCACCTTGTGGGCCTTGAGGACCTGCTTGTGGGCCAGCTTGACCTGCTGCACCTTGAGCTCCACCATTTTGTTGGTAAAGTTTAACAGCTAAGTCTTGAGCAGCCTTGGATAAAGCATCTTTCTTTTCTTTCATTTCGTCCAAGTTGTTGTCCTTTTGAGCCTTCTTCAAGTCATTAAGGGCATCTTCAACTGGCTTACGATCTGCATCAGAAAGCTTATCCTTAGTTTCCTTCAAAGTCTTTTCAGTAGTAAAGACTAATTGATCAACTTCGTTACGTAAGTCTGCTTCTTCCTTACGCTTCTTGTCTTCTTCGGCGTGTTCTTCGGCGTCTTTTTGCATACGCTTGATTTCTTCGTCTGACAAACCAGATGAACTCTTGATAGTAATCTTTTGTTCCTTACCAGTACCCATATCCTTAGCAGATACGTTTACGATACCGTTCTTGTCGATATCGAAGGTAACTTGAATTTGAGGAACACCACGTGGTGCAGGTGGAATATCAGTTAATTCGAAGCGGCCAAGAGTCTTGTCGTCTGCGGCCATTGGACGTTCACCTTGTAATACATGAACATCTACTGCTGGTTGGTTATCTGCAGCAGTTGAGAAGATTTGGCTCTTTGAAGTAGGAATAGTAGTGTTTCTGTCGATTAACTTAGTGAAGACACCACCCATGGTTTCAATACCAAGTGACAATGGAGTAACATCAAGCAATACGATGTCCTTAACGTCACCTGAAATAACACCACCTTGGATAGCTGCACCTAAGGCAACAGCTTCGTCAGGGTTAATTGAGTGGTCAGGTTCCTTGCCAGCCCATTCCTTAACTGCCTTTTGAACAGCTGGAATACGAGTTGAACCACCGTTTAAGATAACCTTGTCGATGTCGTTAACAGTAAGACCTGCATCCTTTAATGCATTGTCAAATGGGATCTTAGTCTTTTCAACTAAGTCGCTAGTCAATTCATCGAACTTAGCACGAGTTAAGTCAGCTTCAAGGTGAAGTGGACCAGATTCGCCGGCAGAAATGAATGGAAGTGAGATGTGAGTGCTTGATACACCTGATAAGTCTTTCTTAGCCTTTTCTGCGGCGTCCTTTAATCTTTGCATTGCCATCTTGTCCTTGGACAAGTCAACGCCATTTTCATCCTTAAAGTTCTTGATGAGCCAATCCATAATACGGTGGTCAAAGTCATCACCACCAAGGTGAGTATCACCGTTAGTTGACAATACTTGGAAGACACCGTCACCTAATTGAAGAACGGAAACATCGAAAGTACCACCACCAAGGTCGTAAACCAAAACTTTTTCATCTTGGTCTTTATTCAAACCAAAGGCTAAAGCTGAAGCAGTTGGTTCGTTGATGATTCTTTGAACGTTCAAGCCAGCGATTTTACCAGCATCCTTAGTAGCTTGACGTTGTGCGTCATTGAAGTAAGCAGGAACAGTAATAACTGCATCCTTAACTTCTTCACCTAAGTAGTCTTCTGAGAACTTCTTGATGTATTGCAAAATGAATGCTGAAATTTCTTGTGGAGTGTAGCTCTTGTCGCCAACCTTAACCTTGTAATCAGCTTCACCCATGTGACGCTTGATTGAAACAATGGTGTTAGGGTTAGTAATAGCTTGACGCTTAGCAACTTCACCTACTTGAATTTCACCGTCTTTGAAAGCAACTACAGACGGAGTAGTACGATTGCCTTCTGGGTTAGTAATGATCTTTGGTTCTTTACCTTCAAGAACTGCAACTGCTGAGTTAGTAGTTCCGAGGTCAATACCAATAACTTTTGACATGTATAAACTTCCTCTCTTATTGAGCAACTACAACCATAGCTGGTCTTAGTGTCCGATCTTTATATTGATATCCTTTTTGTAAAACCTGAACAACGTGATCTTTTTGATCATCATTCTCAGCTGCTACTGTTTGAACAGCTTGATGCAATGTCGGATCAAATTTAACGCCTTCAGCCTCAATCTCAACAATACCGTGATCTTTCATGGCCTTTGCAAGTGAATCAAGGGTCATTTGAACACCTTTCTTCAATTGCTTAGACACATCATCATCGGCCTTAACGCTTAAAGCTCTTTCCAAGTTGTCCATTGCAGGCAAAACGTCTTTAGCTAAGCTTTGAGATTCATACTTGATAAGTTGTGCTCTTTCTTTTGAATAACGAGCTTGCATATTTTGAATTTCGGCTTCGCTACGCAAGTACTTATCTTCAAGATCTTTATTCTTTTCTTTTAAGTCAGCGATTTCTTTAGCTAACTTTTGATCTTCTTTATCTTTTTTAGGCTCTTCGTCTTTAGCCTTTTCTTTTTTCACAGCCTTTTTTGGCTCAGAAGCCTTTTCTTTTTTATCTAAATCTTTTTCACTTGGAAACTCTTCTCTACTCACGGCTAACCTCCTCTATTGAAATTTACCGTAATAATCAAGCAACTTCTTGGCCAACTCATTTCTAAAGTATTCAAGAAGGCCGATCATTTGTGAATACGGCATATTTGTTGGCCCAAGTAAAGCAATTGTTCCTTTACCATGGGTGCCGACGCTATATTCAGCAGTCAGCAAACTATAATTCTTTAATAAGTCGTTAGGCATTTCTGAACCTAACTTTACTTTTACTGGATATTTCTCAGTCTTTGGATCAGCCTCACCATCTAGCAAGTTAGAAAATAGATTATCATGATCAATCATTTCATAAAGCGATCTGATATCATTGACATTATGCTCAGATGTGTTGTTCAACAAATTAATTTGTCCATCAACATACATCTGCTCGCTTGCAGCATCTTTTAAAACATCTTCGACCAAATCTAGAAGCTCACTAACATGATCGCTACCGATTTCGTTTTTAGCAAGCTCACTTAAGAATGAAATATTAACTTCATTTAAGCTCTTGCCTACTAATTGATCGTTGATCATGCGTACTGCTTTTTCAATTTCTTCCCCATGAATATTGTGTGGTAAAGCATAAACCTGATTTTGAACGTTACCATCACTCGTAACCAGAATGGCCATCACTTGTCTAGCTGACAAAGGCACAATTCTGAAACCGGTGATCTTAACATCCCCACTCTCAGGTCCTTCGGCAAAAGCAGTATAATCAGTTAAATCTGATAAGATACGAGCTGCTTCTTGCACAATCTCATTTACTTGATGGAAAGGCCGATCTAATTGACTTCCGATTGTATTATAAACGGACTCTGGCAACTGCAGTGGTTCAACCAAATTATCCAAATAGTATCGATAACCTTCGCTTGAAGGAATTCTACCACTAGAAGAGTGAGTCTTTTCAATCAAGTCCTGATCTTCAAGCACTGCCATTTCATTACGAATGGTTGCACTTGATACCTTAATTGGTAATTGTTTCATCACTGTCTTTGAACCTACAGGCTCATGTGTCTGCGTGAAGTCCGTGATTATTGTTTTTAAAATAAGTTCTTGACGCTCGGTCAACATAAATATCGCCCTCACTTTTAGCACTCACATCTCTCAGGTGCTAACAGATTCTATTATACTAAAATTTAGCAATAATTCAACCCGAGTGCTAATTTATTTTGAATTTTTTTAATTTTATTCTTTGCGTTGCTACATGCTCAATAAAGTATTGATCGTGCTCAACTAAAACCATAGCTGGTTGAACATTTTTCAGTAGCTTAATCAACTGATCTTGATTAAAGACATCCAAATAATTCGCAGGCTCATCCCACAAGTATAAATCAGCTGGTTCTACTAAAGATTTAGCCAAAGCTACTCGTTTTTGCTGACCCATGCTCATTTCTTCGATCTTTGTAGTAAAACTTTCTCGTGAAAAGCCCATTTTCTTCAAATTATTGAGCAGCTCTTCATATGAAATCTTTTGTTTTTCCGCAAACTCTTTTAATGTACCGGTATATTCAGTAAAGTCTTGAGGTAAATATGATATTTTCAAGCCATTGGTTAACGCAAACTGGCCTTGATATGACACATCATTTGCTTTACCTAATAACAATTTCAAAAAGGTCGATTTACCAGTACCGTTTTTGCCTTCTAGAGAAATGACGCCCTTATTTTCAACAATCATGTTTAGATCTTCAAAAAGCTGTTTATCTTGAACCCTCAAAGACAAGTGCTGGGTTTCAAGTAAAGTTTGATGATAGTTTGGCTGGAAGTTAATAGTTAAATCAGGTACATCTTCGATGTTGGTCATCAAACCTTTTTTAGCTTCAATATCTTTATTAATTCTATTAGATAAATTTGTCGACCTCTTCATAATTTTAGCGGCTTTATGACTATAGAATCCTTTGTTGATATAAGCGTGAATTTCATTATCGTGTGCTTTAGCATTCTTTTGATTTTCAGACTTATTAGAATACTTCTTTAACCGTAATTGACTTTCATTAAGTCGTCTAACTTCACCTTTTAGCTTCTCATTTTTATCGCGATTAAATTGATCCCTTTTCTCTTTTGTATCTTCATAGCTAGCATAATTTCCTTGATACAAATGAATTTCAGTATTTTCAATTGCCAAAATATGATCAGTAATTTGATTCAAAAAATCACGGTCGTGGCTAACAACAATGTAGCCTTTATCATGTTTTTTCAAATACTTTGCTACTTGCAAACGACTAGCCTCATCCAAATGATTGGTAGGTTCATCAATTAACGGAAATGCATCCCTATTAGTAAAAGACAGCGCAAGCAAAACCTTAGTTTGTTCACCACCACTCAAAGTATTGAATGGCTGCCAGAGTAAATCCGGATCAGCACCTAATAAATTCATTTCTCGCTCAAGCTCCCACTGTTCAAAAGAAGCTTTGTCTTGCAACTCATATAAAGTAATATTGTCAGGATTATTAATTTTAATTGGAAAGTAAGAAAAAGCTAGTTTACTTTCAATTTTACAGGTTCCCTGTAGTTTTCCTCTTAGTAAATTTAGAAATGTAGTCTTACCTCTACCATTTCTCCCTACTAAGCCTAATTTCCAACTACTATCCAAGTTCAAATTTAAGTCATTAAAAATATTGTCACTGGCATCTTCGTATCTAAAAGAAAGGTTTGAAATCTTAATATTGCTCATGAAATCACCTCACGCAAAAGAGAGTCTACACTTTTGCCAAGCATAGACTCTCCCTATTTTTGCGTACAAAAAAGAGGCATCCCGTCTACGTCAATCTTGCCAAAAGTGCATAATCTCACTATCTACCTAAAAGTACATTGTTCAACTATGCTTCATTTTGCAAGATTAAAGACGCAACGGCGATCCCTCTTTCTAAATTTGAATTTCAATTGATACAAAAAGAGTATCATGAATAATATTACATTTCAACTATTATTCCGCAAAATATTCCTTGATTTCTTTTTGATCCTTCTCAAGTTGCTTTTTCAACTCATCCAAACCAGCGAATTTTATTTCTCCACGTGTGTACTTATACCACTTTATTTTTATCGGTTCACCATAAATATCTTGATCAAAATCAAAAATATTAGATTCAATATAAATACGCTTTTCTTGACCAATGGTAACGTTATAACCAACGCTAGTCATTGATTCATACCATTTACCATTAACTTCAGTTTTAGTGGCATAAACGCCAATTTTAGGGATCACCTTGTGATCGGCCCAGATTAAATTAGCAGTTGGAAAGCCAAGCTTATGTCCATTACGTTTGCCATGTCCTATGATTCCACTCATCACATAATGATGACCCATCAGTTCATATGCAAGTTCCATATCGCCATCTTTAATGGCTTGGCGAATTTCAGTAGAACCAATCTTTTTACCAGCAAAAATCTGCTTAGGCATCACTACAATATCAAAGCGCCCCTTAGCATAATCTGGTAAACGATCCATATTGGCAATTTCCTTTGGACCATATGTATAGTCAAAGCCTGCTACAATAGTGTCCGCATTCAATTTAACGATTACATTATCGACAAAATCTTGTGCCCCGATTTGACTAAATTCTTTGGTAAATGGCATCACAGCCAGATAATCAACCCCTAATTCAGACATCTTGTCTGCCTTTTCTTCGAGCGTTTCAAGATATTTAAAATTCTTTTTGTCCTCATAAACTTCTTTAGGATGTCGGTCAAAAGTCATCACTACTAAAGGCAGATTCTTTTGATCAGCAATTTCTTTTGCTCGCTTGATTAATTTTTGATGTCCCAAATGAACCCCATCAAAAAAGCCGAGAGCAAGCACTACTTTTGAAGATAGAATATTTTCTTTAACTGGATAAGTTAAATGAACGATTTTCACAACTAATTCCTTCGTTTCAATTATTCATTTTGAAGCAACATTAGACTTGGGCAATAGAGTCTCCCCTTATTCTCATAAATTGCCTTAACTTTTTTATTGTACCTTAAAGCTACCTTTTTGGCATCTGTTTCTAACTTAATCCAAGCACCATTTTGTACTTTCTTCCATTGATCATCTGATAAATCAATAGTTTCATAATTGGTGAAAAAGGCATCAATTGGTTGAATCAACTCATCAGCTTTCTCCGGATTTGCCTCAATCTCACTTAATTTTACTGCTTGTGAGATATCAAAGCCAGAACTAGCAGTTCTTCTTAATTCGGTCATAACGGCTGGCTTACCTAGTTTTTCTCCTAAATCATTAACTAATGATCTAACGTAGGTTCCTTTACTGCATTCAATTTCGAAGCCAAAACTTTCTTGACCTTTTTCTTCGTCAAAAACAGGTTTATCTATTAAAAGATAGTCATAGATATCAACTGTTCGCTTAGGACGCTCAACAGCAATACCTTCACGGGCATATTCATATAAGTGCTTACCATTTACTTTAACCGCTGAATAAATCGGTGGAACCTGCTCAATTTCGCCCTTAAAAGAATCCATTCCAGCCTGAATCTCTTCAGTAGTAAAAGGATGATCAAGCTTTTCTTCCTTTAAAACCGTACCCGTTGCATCATATGAATCAGTAGCGTAACCCAACAAGCCTTGGCCTTCATACTTCTTAGGACGTGTGTGCATCAATTCGATTAATTTGGTAGCTTGACCAATTGCAATAGGCAAAACTCCCGTTACTTCAGGATCCAATGTACCAGCATGACCAATTTTTCTAATATGCAACGCACGACGCAAATGGTAAACAACATCTGCGCTTGTCATATCCTTGTCTTTATCAATCACTAAAATTCCATTTAACATATTTATATCCTATCTAGCTAACAAAAAAAGCGCCTTAACGGCGCCTTTTTTACTTACTTGCCCGTTCAGCATCTTGCTTTTTAACTTCTGCAATTAAACGGTCAATTTTACTACCATATTTTACTGAATTATCACGTTTGAAAATAAGTTCAGGAACTTTATATACAGTCAAAGTTTGACCAAGCAAATGACGCATCATGCCCTTTGCCTTTTCTAAGCCTTCTTCGACTTCCTTTTCTTTTTCAGCATCTTCAGTTAATAAACTGTAGTAAACAGTTGCATATGAAAGATCATTCGTACATTCAACCGCAGTGATTGTAACTTCGCTTAAACGAGGATCACGAATTTTCTTTTGTAAAATTTTGGTTAATTCGCGAAGGATTTCTCCTTCAACACGACCAATTCTATGCTTCATGCTTGCCTCCTAAAATAATTACTTAGGTTCAACTTGTTGCATTTCGTATACTTCGAATTCGTCGCCAACCTTGATATCGTTGTAGTCCTTAATAGTCAAACCACAATCGTTACCTTGCTTAACTTCCTTAACATCGTCCTTGAATCTCTTAAGTGATGCAATTTCGCCATCGTATTTAACAATACCGTCACGAATAACTCTAATCTTAGAATCGTTCTTAACTACACCCTTATCAACGAAGGAACCAGCAATTGTACCAACCTTAGAAACCTTCCAAGTTTCACGAACTGTTAAGTTACCGATAACCTTTTCTTCGTAAGTTGGTTCAAGCATACCCTTCATGGCAGCAGTAACATCATCAATAGCCTTGTAGATGACACTGTACAAGCGAATATCAACAGAGTCAGTTTCTGCTTGACTCTTAGCAGTTGCAGTTGGACGAACGTTGAAACCAATAATAAATGCATTAGATGCACCAGCTAAAGTAACATCTGATTCATTAATTGCACCAACGCCTGAGTGAATAATGTTGACACGTACGCCTTCAACTTCGATCTTTTCAAGTGATTGTTGCAAAGCTTCTACTGAGCCTTGAACATCAGCCTTCAAGACAATGTCAACCTCTTTCATGTTTTCCTTCTTCATAGTATCGAAGAGGTTATCAAGAGTAACGTGTTGTACCTTTTCACGAGACTTTTGCAATGATTGTTGTGCTCTAGCTTCACCAACGCTTCTTGCAGTCTTTTCATCCTTAAACTCAACCAACTTATCAGCTGATTCAGGAACATCGTTCAAACCAGTAATTTCAACAGGTTCTGATGGGGTTGCCTTCTTAACTTGACGTCCACGATCGTTGGTCATTGTACGTACACGACCGAAAGTATCACCAACAACGATTGGATCACCAATATTAAGTGTACCTTGTTGGATCAAAACGTCGGCTACAGGGCCACGACCACGTGACAAACGGGCTTCAATTACAGTACCGATAGCCATTTCAGTAGGATTTGCCTTAAGTTCCATCACATCAGCTTGAAGCAAAATCATTTGAAGCAAGTCATCAACGTTTTGACCAGTCTTAGCTGAAATGTTAACGAAGATTGTGTCACCACCGTAATCTTCAGGAATTAAGTTATACTTCATTAATTCTTCGGTTACGTGTTGTGGGTTGGCACCTGGTTTATCCATCTTGTTGATTGCAACAATAATTGGAACATTAGCACTCTTAGCGTGGTCAATAGCTTCAACAGTCTGTGGCATTACACCGTCATCTGCAGCTACAACTAAGACAACAATATCAGTGATTTCAGCACCACGTGCACGCATGTTTGAGAATGCGGCGTGTCCTGGAGTATCCAAGAAAGTAATCAAACGGTTGTCTAATCTAACTTGGTAAGCACCGATCTTCTGAGTGATACCACCAGCTTCGTGAGCTGAAACGTGAGTATGACGTAAGCGGTCAAGCAAGGTAGTCTTACCGTGGTCAACGTGACCCATGATAGTAACTACTGGTGGACGCTTAACTTGGTTCTTAGACTTCTTTGATTCTTCCATTCTCTTGTTGTAAAGAGTGTCAATATCAGAGATATCTTCATGAACCTTTTGCTTAGCATCAATACCGTATTCAGCAGCCAATAATTCAATAGTATCCTTATCTAATGATTGGTTTTGGTTAGTCAAAACACCAAGCATGAATAGCTTCTTAACGATTTCTGCTGGTTCACGGTGAAGTAATTTACCAAGGTCTTGTGCGTTCATACCCTCTTCGTAAACCAATACTTCTGGTAATGGACGTTCCTTACGCTTAGTAGGTTGCTTCTTTGGCTTTTGTTCTTGTTGCTTCTTCCTGTTCTTACGACGTTTTCTTTCTGAACGATCTGAATGTTCACTGTGTCCGTTGAAGAATTGGCTCTTACCCTTACGGCCTGGCTTACCTGTATTTCTACCATGACCATTGCCACGTCTATCATCCTTAGGAGCTTCTGGCATAGTAACCTTAGCAGCTACTCTTTCATTAGCTGATGGTTGATTTTGCTTTAAACGAGCTGGGGATGGCTTTAAAATCTTAGGACCAATTACTTTCTTTTCAACTGGTGCTGACTTCTTTTTGTTGTTATCGTTATTAGTTTTCTTATTATTTTTCACTGGTTGTTCTTGTTTTGGATGTTTCAACTGTTCGTGATATTCTTTCTTAGCTTTTTGAGCTTCCTTGTTAAGTTGGCCTTCTTCGGCACGTTGCTTTTGCTTAAATTGTTGAAGCAAAGCTGCGGCCTTGGGCTTACCTGAATTAGCTCTATTATTGCCGCGTTCGTTTCGATTATCACGATTACGATCATTATTTTGACGACGTTTATTATTACGTCTTCTTGGCTTCTTAGAAGAATTATTATTTTCTTGTTTCTTTTCATTCTTGCGAATAGAAGAAACAGAGATCTTAATCTTATTATTCTTCTTGGCGGGAGCGGAGTTTTGGAAACTACTCTTTAATTTTGCAGCCTGTACATCATCAATTGATGACATGTGATTTTTCACATCAAAGCCTAAATCCTTTGCTTTTTGGACTACAACTTTATTATCAACGCCTACTTCTTTTGCGACTTCATAAATTCTTTTCTTTGCCATCCAATCACACTCCTTCATTTATTCTTTTAACTAATGCCTTAGCAAAACCAGCATCAGTTAATCCTAAAACTTTTCGTTTCTTGCCAATTGCTTTTGACATTTCACTAGCCGAAAATGAGTTTATCATAGGAATATTATTTTTTCTGGCAACGCGATCCACTTTCTCTGCAGTGTTTGCTTGAACATCACTAGCAAGCAGGATCAGCTTTATTTTTCCTTTATTTGTTTCGGTAATTACAGTTTCAGTGCCTGTTGTTAATTTTCCAGCACGCTCTGCTAAACCTAACAAATTAATTGCTTTTTGTCTATTTTGCAATCTTATTTATCACCAAATAATTCTTTCCTTGCTTTCTGATGATCAACATAAGAATAAAGCTCATCGTAGAAACTGTCTGGGATCTTAGCTCCTAAGCTGCGATCTAAAACATGTTTTTCTTTTGCAGCTTCGATCTTAGTTGGATCAAGTGAAACATATGCTCCTCTTCCTGCCTTTTTACCAGTAGGATCGACAGAAACATTCTTTTCTTTATCAATCACGATACGAACCAATTCTTTTTTAGGTTGCATTGTATCGGTTAATAAATCCTTCCGCATTGGGATTTTTCTTTTTTTCAAAAAATCACCTATTCTTCAGTATTATCTTCTGTAGTATCAGTGTTATCTGTATCTGCAGCTTCAGCATCATTTGAAGCAGTTTCTTCATTAGTTGCTGATTCTTGACTTTCATCAGCTGCATCTTCACTATCAGAATCTGATGAATTTTCGTCAACAAATTCTACTTCGGATTCTGGACGGATATCAATCTTGTAGCCAGTCAAACGAGCTGCAAGACGTACGTTTTGCCCCTTCTTACCAATGGCAAGTGATAATTGGTAATCTGGCACAATTACCAAAGCACTCTTTTCATCTTCATCATCGCCAAATTGAACAGCAATTACTTCTGCTGGGTTCAATGCATTAGCTATAAAGTCTGATGGGTCTTCTTCGTACTTAACGATATCGATGTTTTCACCGCCAAGCTCATTAACAACGTTTTGAACACGAGCACCCTTTTGACCTACACAAGTTCCGACTGGATCAATGTTAGGATCATTTGACTTAACAGCCATCTTGGTACGATCGCCAGCTTCACGAGCGATTGAAACAATTTCAACGGTTCCATCATAAATTTCTGGAACTTCTTGTTCAAACAAACGCTTAACCATATCGGGAGCAGTTCTAGATACAGTAATTTGGGCACCCTTTGAATCTGAACCTACGTGAGTTACCAATACACGAATTTGATCTTGTGGGTTGTAAACTTCATTAGGCATTTGATCGTGATGTGGCATTACAGCTTCAACATTGCCAATTTTAACATAAACAAAGCGATTATCACGACGTTCTACAGTACCTGTAACAAGTTCATCTTCATATTGAGAATATTCATCAATAATATGATTTCTTTCTGCTTCACGCAAACGTTGCATAATAACTTGCTTAGCAGTTTGAGCCGCGATACGACCAAAGTTCTTAGGAGTCACTTCAAAGCGAATTTCATCGCCAACTTCATAAGCACGGTTGATGGCTAAAGCATCCTTTAAGCTGACTTCCAAACGATCGTCTTGAACTTCGTCAACAACGGTCTTAACAGCCATAACCTTAAAGTCGCCCTTTCTTTCGTCAAAATCAACTTCAACGTTTTGTGCTTGGTTATAATTCTTCTTGTATGCGGCTACCAAAGCGGCTTTAATTGCATCAACAATAACATCTTGCTTAATGCCCTTAGTCTTTTCTAAGGTGGCAAACGCTTCTAGCATTTCTTTAGACATAAGTTTTTAATCAGCCTTTCTAAAATTCAATTGCAAAACGAATATTTGCAATTAACTTACGGGGAACAGTTAATGTTTTTCGTCTTGTCTTATCTCTTACTTCCAATACAATCTCTTCATCATTATATGACTTAAGCGTACCTTCATACACTTTTTTGTCCTTAATTTTTTGATAGAGACCTATATGAATATAATCATTCAAAGCCTTTTTCCAATCTGCTTCAGTCTTAATTGGACGTTCAGCACCTGGAGATGATAATTCCAAAACATATGGTTCAGGGAATGGATCTGGATTAATAGTATCGAGCTTTTCAGAAACGAGTTCACTCAAAGCTGCGATTTCATCAATATCGATTCCATTTGGTTCACGATCTACATAGATGCGTAAATAATTTTGTCCCTTTTCCTTAACGTATTCCATATCAACCAACATGTCGCCATGTTCATCAATAATTGGTTCAACAACTGGACGAACAAGATCTATAACTTTAGACAAAAATTTTCCTCCGTAATAAAAAGAGTGAGCAGTACTGCTCACTCGAATTTACCTATTCGAACTTCTCTAGTAGTATACCATGTTTTACTAAACAATGTAAAATCAGATATTTAGAAAAGAGACAATTGATTTTCGTCAGGCATCCCTTCCAAGACGCCATTATCTTCAAAATAGTTCATGATAGTTTGTGAAACTTTACCACGCTTAGCCAAATCCTCTTTAGATAAGAATTTCTTTTCGGCACGGGCGGCAACAATCTGCTTAGCAGCGTTATCACCTAAACCAGGTACGGCATTAAATGGAGCTAAAATAGTATGCTTATCCAAGATCTTAAAGTCGGTGGCTTCAGATTGATCGATATCAACCATCTTGATCTTAATGCCACGTTCAAGACATTCATTAGCAATTTCCAAAACCGTTAACAAACTCTTATCCTTAGCTGAGGCATCCATTCCTTTATCTTGAATTTCTTTCATCGCTGCTTTAACAGTATTTTTACCATGACTCATTGCAACTAAATCAAACAAGTCGGCACGAACTGAGAAATAAGCAGTGTAGTAAATTTCAGGATAGTACACTTTAAACCAAGCAATTCTCAAAGCCATCAAAATATAGGCAGTGGCGTGAGCCTTAGGGAACATGTACTTGATCTTCAAACAAGATGGAATGTACCAATCTGGAATCTTCTTGTTCTTTTTAAGAACAGCCATGTTTTCATCACTAATCCCGCGACCATGACGAACTGATTCCATGGTTGAGAAGGCTACTTCTGGTTTTACGCCCCAGTGAATCAAGTCCATCATGATGTTATCACGACAACCAATAACGTCCTTCAACTTGCAAGTACCGTTGTTAACCAAATCTTCGGCATTGCCTAGCCATACGTCAGTACCGTGTGATAAACCAGAAATCTGCAATAATTCGGCAAAAGTAGTTGGCTTAGTTTCTTCAAGCATCCCTCTAACGAAACGCGTACCAAATTCTGGTACTCCCAAAGTACCTGTTTGTGAACCAATTTGTTCAGGAGTAACTCCTAAAGCCTTAGTACTTGAGAATAATGACATAACACCTGGATCATCTGGTGGAATAGTCAGTGGATCAATTCCTGACAGGTCCTGCAAGTGACGAATCATCGTTGGGTCATCGTGTCCCAGAATATCGAACTTCAAGATGTTATCGTGAATGGAGTGGAAGTCGTAGTGCGTAATTAACCAAGCAGCATTCACATCATCGGCTGGGTATGACACAGGAGTAAAGTCGTAAATATCCATATCATCTGGAACTACAACAATTCCGGCTGGGTGCTGACCCGTTGTTCTCTTAACCCCACGAATTCCGCTGGCTAAACGATCTAGTTCTGCATTACGCAACTTCAAGTTTCGCTCTTCGTCAAAGTGCTTAGCATAACCATAGGCTGTCTTATCAGCAACAGTGGCAATAGTTCCGGCACGATATGAATTATCGGGTCCAAACATTACTCGAATAAAGTTATGAGCTACTGGTTGGTAGTCACCTGAGAAGTTCAAATCGATATCAGGAACCTTATCACCGTGGAAGCCCAAGAAAGTGGCAAACGGAATATCCTGACCATCTTTTACCAATGGAGTACCACATTTTGGACAATTCTTATCAGGTAAGTCAAAACCTGAACCATATTCCCCATTTTCAAAGAATTGCGAATACTTACACTTAGGACAGCGGTAGTGCGGTGCAAGTGGGTTAACTTCAGTAATACCAGACATTGTGGCTACCAAACTAGAACCTACGGAACCACGGGAACCTACCAGATAACCATCCTTATTGGATTTGGCTACCAGACGTTGTGAAATCAAGTAAATAACCGCATAACCATTAGAAATAATGGAATTAAGCTCCAAATCAATACGGTCCTTAACGATTTTTGGCAAAGGATTACCGTACAATTCGTAAGCTTTATCATAGGTCAATTTCTTCATTTCTTCATCAGCATGGGCAATGTGAGGTGGATACAAGCCATCTTTAATAGGCTGAATTTCAGAAATTTCATCCGCAATCTTATTAGTATTTTCAATTACGATTTCTTTAGCTATATCCTCACCTAAGAAACTAAAGGCATCCAGCATTTCCTGTGTTGAATAGAAATGTAGATCTGGTTGTGGCTTGTTTCGATTTGGATTAGAACGTTGCGCAGAAATCAGAATCGTCCGATAAATCGCATCATGTGGTTCAACATAGTGCGAATCACCAGTCGCTACAACAGGTTTATTTAATTCTTTACCTAGTTTATAGATATTGCTGATAATTTCTTCAAGCTGATCTTCATCTTTGATCAACCCATCGGCAATTAATTGTGAGTATGTTGCTGGTGGTTGAACTTCCAAGAAGTCATAGAACTTGGCCTTTTCACGTGCTTCATCGTAACCTTTTTGCATCATAGCAACAAAGACGTCACCTTGCCAGCAGCCTGAACCGTACAAAAGTCCTTCGTGCAAATCTGCCAAATCAGACTTAGGCGTTCTAGGAATACGGTAAAAGTCTTTCGTACTTGCGATTGAAACTAATTTATACAGATTCTTTAAACCTTTTTGGTCTTTAGCTAGCACCGTCATATGAGAAGGACGAGCACGCTTATATACTTCGCCATGTGCTGCATAACCGTTTAAGTTGTTCAAATTGTCTTCATTGTATTTTTTCTTAAAGGCATCTAACAACTTATACATCAAATAACCAGTAGCTTCGGCATCTTGGTTAGCTCTATGGTGGTGTTCCAATGAAACATTGTACTTCTTAGCTAATGAATCCAAGGTGTGACGGTTCTGTTCTGGGTGAAGCAAACGAGATACTTCAAGCGTATCAACAACAGGTTGAGTAATTTCGCTGAGACCTGCTCTTCTTAAAGCAGCGTTGACAAAACCAACGTCAAATTGAACGTTGTGTCCACAAAGAGGACGATCACCGTAGAAGTCTTGGAACTGTTTAATTACGACGTCTTCATCATCAGCTGCACTAACCATTTCATCTGTAATAGAAGTCAAATTAATGGTTTGTTCACTCAATGGATGGTGCGGATTGATAAATTTATCAAATCTTTCAAGCACTTCACCATTTTTCATCTTTACGGCACCAATTTCAATAATCGTGTCGTAAACAGATGAAAGTCCTGTAGTTTCAACGTCGAAGATTACAAATTCACGATCTTCATAGGTCATTGGAGCCGGATTTAAAACCAGTAATGCATGATCATCAATCATATTGGCTTCAACACCATAAAGAATCTTCATACCAGTAGCTTTACCTGTGCTGTAGGCTTCTGGGAAGGATTGAACATCCCCATGGTCCGTAATCGCAATTGCTTTTTGGCCAAACTTTTTAGCTGTTTTAATAAAATCAGTTGGCGTATTAGTAGCGTCAAGTTGACTCATATTAGTATGCAAGTGCAACTCAACACGCTTTTGGTCGCATTCATACTTTTCAGTTCTACCAACATGTTCTACTGTTTCAAAGCTACTAATATTGAAAACAATATCATGTTGATATTGGTCATCGGTTGCAGTACCCTGCATTTTTGCCCAGGTGCCTGGTTTGATCGCTGACATCTGCTCAATTTGTTCCTTATCAGAAACAAACTTCTTAAAAGCAATTGAATCACTATAATCGGTGATTTCACCGGTAAAAATTACCGCACCTGACTTTAATTCACGGCTCTCAATATTGAAGATATTACCTTCAATAACGACATTGCGCGTACCGTCTTCTACATCTTGAATTTGAGTAATCGGAGCATTTTCATCTAACTTGCGTTTACCATAACTAGTTCGTTTAGTTGGGTATTGACGCGGTTGGGGCTTGGCCTTTTCAGGAGTCTGCTCAAATTGCTTTTGCATATCCTTTTCATGTTCCTCATGCCGCTCTTCCAAACTTTGCAAGTTATTTTCCATGCTCGATTGATCAACCTGAGTGATAAACTTCAGATTAAAGAAGCCATATTTGCGCATTTCTAGAGCAAGATCATCTAAAGCTTTTTGTTCGATGATTCCGTCAATAATATTGTTATCTACTGGTATTACCCAACGACCATCGACTTTTTCTGGTTTTTGACCCGCCAAAAATTCACGCGCCATTGGTTGCAAAACATTAGAATTTTGCACTGCATAATGCCAATACTTTGGTAAATATTGATCCGAGCCATCACCAGTATTAACAAAAAATCTTACATTTACAAAAGAAGCAAAACTTTCTTCTATAGCTTTTCTTAATGCCACATAGGTATCGTACTGTAATGGAGTATCAAAAAAAACGTGGATATCCCACCTATGTTCTTTAGCGTAAACATCCACGTTTTCAATCTTCCCTTTTTGAAGAAGTTCATTATCTTCAAAACTGTCTGGGAAATGAACCTGTTTGAGCAATTTTAAGAAAAGATCGTTTTTATTGGTCACAAAAATTATCCTAACTCTTGATTTACAAACTTATCTAATTCATCAATTGACATTTCAGTTGCCTTAGCATCAGTTGGTCTCTTAACTTCAACAATACCATCAGCAGCCTTCTTACCAATCGTAATTCTAATTGGTGCACCAACTAAGTCAGCATCAGCAAACTTAACACCGGCACGTTCCTTACGATCGTCATATAAAACATCATACTTTTCACTGAATTTCTTTTCAAGTTTTTCAGCTAATTCAGTTTGATCATCCTTGTTCATCTTCATTTGAACAATATGAATTTCAAATGGTGCAATTTCCTTTGGCCATGCTACACCGCGTTCAGTTAAGTGTTGTTCAACTGCTGCAGAAAGCATTCTAGTTACACCAATACCGTATGAACCCATAATAACTGGTTGTGCTTTACCATTTTGGTCCAAGAAGTCAGCACCCATGGTCTTAGTGTAGTAAGTACCCAACTTAAAGATGTGACCTACTTCGATTGAAGTAGTGAACTTAAGTGGTAAATGATCAACTGGGTCTGGTTCACCTTCGTTAGCAACTCTAAGGTCAGCAAATTCATCAACCTTGAAGTCACGATCTAAGTTAGCGTTCTTGTATTGGTAGTCAGTTTCGCCTGCACCAACAACAACGTTGTAAAGATCCTTAACAGTTTCATCAGCAATGATCTTATCAGCCCAGTCTGCATTTACAGGACCTACGCCGCCCTTTTCACTACCAGTGATTTCTTTCAAATCCTTGGTATCAGCTTCATGAATTTCATCAGCATCAAGGACGTGGCCTAATTTTACTTCGTTGATTTGCTTATCACCACGAATTAAAACTAAGATCTTTTGACCATCGGCGATGTAAAGAATACTCTTAACAATTCTAGTTGCAGGAACATCTAAGAATTTAGCCAATTTTTCAATAGTATCGCAATCAGGGGTTGATACCTTAGTTAATTCCTTAGGATCTTCAGGATCTTGTTTAAATGTGTCAATACTCTTGGCCATTTCAAGGTTAGCAGCATAAGTACCATTTTCGTTAGTAGCAATGGTATCCTCACCAATAGCTGCAGGAGCTTGGAATTCAGTAGAATTCTTACCACCCATTGTACCTGAGTCAGCGATTACGGGGTGAACAGTTACACCGGCACGCTTGAAAATACGCTTGTAGGCATTTTCTTGATCGTTAAATTGTTCATCCAATTGATCACGAGTAGCAGCAAAACTGTAACCGTCAAGCATTACAAATTCACGACCACGAAGAAGACCGAAACGAGGACGGTTTTCATCACGGAATTTGGTTTGAATTTGGTAAAGAGCCATTGGCATTTGCTTGTAACTCTTTAAGTTCTTAGCAATGATTTCCGTGAATGTTTCTTCATGAGTAGGTCCTAATAAACTTTCACGGCCATGACGGTCCTTAAGTTTAAACATTTCTGGACCATACTTCTTGTAACGACCAGATTCTTGCCATAAAGTTGCTGGAAGCAAGTGAGGCATAATCATTTCTGGAACATTGATTCTATCCATTTCTTGTTCAATGATTGCTTCAGCCTTGCGTAAAACACGGTAACCTAATGGAAGGTAAGCATAAACACCAGCAGTAACTTGGCGAATGTAGCCACCTCTAATCATCAATTTATGACTTTCAGCCACAGCATCGGATGGTGCTTCCTTTAATGTTGGCATAAAAAATTTTGATTGACGCATTATTTTTTTATAATCTCCTAAAGTAAAAACAAAACTAACTAACAAATATTTATTTAATAAAGTAGCGATAAATATCGTTACCTGTAACTGCAATGATCAAAACTAACAATAGACCAAAGCCAATTAATTCGACGATAGCCTCATGTTCCTCTGAAATCGGCTTTCCACGAACTAATTCAATTAAGTTCAATAAAAGTTTACCACCGTCTAACCCTGGAATTGGAATTAAGTTAACGATTCCCAAGTTAATTGAAATCATCCCCAAAAAGGCTAATACATAAGTAAAGCCCATTTGAGAAACTTGAGAAGTTTGAGAATAAATTCCAACTGGGCCAGACAATTTATTCAAACTAAAGTGTCTAAACAAATTACCAACTGCATTAAAAATTAAACCTGTAGTTGAAACGGCTGTATCCCAGCCTCTCTTTAGTTTAACACCAGCATTTTCATCGCTTTTGGCAACAATACCGATTTGGTAAATTTTTTGTCCTTGAATCTTATGAACCTTTGGCTTTACTGCCACAGTTCTACTTGAGCCATTCTTCTCTAATTTAAAGCGTAATTCTTTACCATTGCTCTGATTAATTTTAGCGGATACTTGATCAAAATTATCGATCTTTTGACCATTAATCGCAACGATTTTATCGCCAGGCTCAATTTTAGCACTTCTGGCTGGAGAATTTGCTTCAGTAGAGCCAATAGTTGTTGTAGCCGGACCTGGAACAGTAAATGTCCAAATCAAGAACACTACAAAACCAAGCAAAATATTCATAAAAGGACCGGCAAAATTGGTTGCCAGTTTTTGCCAAACATTAGCTTGATTGAATTGAGTATCACGTGGAGCGATGATTAATTCGGTACCATTCTTTTCAATGATAGTAGCATCATGGTTTACATGATAAGTAACCGGATCATTTTCATCCCCGTTTTCATAACCTTCAATAATCAAGCTGTCTACCAAATCGGCCTTTGTTACTTGTACAGGAATTCCTTCAATGGGCATGTCAGATTCAGAAGCATCAATTCTAACAACTTCGTTTTGATCATTTAACTGCAAGATTACAGTCATACCCGGATCTAATTTGCTCTCATCATCAGAACCTGCTAAACGAACATAACCACCTAATGGCAACCAACGAATAGTATATGTCGTAGGGTTCCGTCTAATCTGAAAGAGCTTTGGACCCATACCAATAGAAAATTCACGGACAAGAATACCTGACTTTTTAGCTACAATGAAGTGCCCAAATTCATGGACAAAGACAAGTAAGCCAAAGACGACTAAAAAGATTAGTATACCTCTCAATAAAATTCTCCTAATGTACAATACCTAAAATAGCTGCAACAACAGGCAATACAAATAGCATACTATCAAAACGGTCTAAGATACCACCGTGACCTGGTAAGATCTTACCTGAGTCTTTAACACCATAAAAACGTTTGTATGCTGATTCAACCAAGTCACCCATTTGGCCAACGATTGAAAGGATAAATGCCAAACCAACCATTGATAATTCTGAAACGCCAAATGTAATGTTGAAGTGACTCAAAATTGCTAAATAGATTGCACTAAAAATCAATGCACAAATTACGGCACCAATAGAACCTTCCCATGTCTTGTTAGGACTAATTACCGGCCATAACTTATGCTTACCGATCTTACGACCGATCATGTATGCACCAATATCAGTTGACCAAACAACTACAAATACATAACCCAATAAAGCTAAACCGTTTTGTGGGTATGCTCTGATTGCGGCCATGTAGTGGAAGCCGAGTCCAATATAAAGAGCTGCTAAAACATAAACACCAACATCATCAAAAGTTGTCTTGTTCTTGGAAAGAACAGTCCAAGTCAAGAAAATCATGACAATGCCATAAAATACACCCAACTTAGTTATATTTGATGGGAATACTTTGAAAAATGAGTCTGGAACAGTCCAGGTCAAAGTTGCAAGCAGAGCTAATACGAAATCAAATGATACTAAAAGTTGTTTCTTCATTAAAAAGATTTCGCTAATACCAACTGCTGCAAAAAGTACAGTCAGCCAGTCCATCCAAAGACCGCCTGCTAATACAATTGGAATAAATAAGATTAAGGCAATAACTGCCGTAATTACACGTTGTTTCATACTAACTATCCGATTCGTCTACCTTACCAAAGCGCCGGTTACGGTGCTTAAATTCATTAACAAATTGTTTTAAATCATCTGCATCAAAGTCAGGCCAGTTTTTATCACTGAAAGCCAATTCTGAATAAGCCAATTGCCAGAGCAAGAAATTAGAAATTCGTTGTTCACCTGAAGTTCTGATCAATAAATCAGGATCTTGGTATTTACCAAAATGACCGGTCATTAAATGATCGGAAATCATTTTTTCAGTAATATCTTCGCTCTTTAGTTCACCAGCTTCAATTAAGCCACCGATTTCTTGCATTGCAGAGGTAATTTCTCTTCTTGAGCCATAATTAAAGGCAAAATTAAGTACTAAACCAGTATTATTGGCTGTTTCTGCCATTGCTCGTTGAACAATTTGATAAGTTTTTTCGGGAAGTTCATCCAAATATCCCATAATGTTGACCTTAACATTATTCTCCATTAAAGTCGGCATATATTTATCAAAAAAGCGAACAGGCAAGTTCATCAAGTAGGCCACCTCTTCTTTAGGTCTAGCCCAGTTTTCAGTAGAAAAGGCATACAAAGTAAGCACCTTAATCCCCAACTTATCAGCAGCTAAGGTAATGCGTTCAACATTGTCCATACCTTCGCGGTGTCCAACAAATCGCGGCTTATGGCGTTTTTTAGCCCATCTACCATTACCATCCATAATGATGGCAAGATGATTTAATTCATTATCCTTCTTACTCATGTTTAACCTTGAGTAATTTCCTTACGCTTTTCATCAGCAAGTTGATCAATCTTCTTGGCTGCGCCATCAGTAACCTTTTGAACTTGCTTTTCTAAGTTGCGTTGTTCATCTTCGGTAATGTCGCCATCTTTTTCTTCTCTCTTCAAAGAGTTCATGGCATCACGACGAACGTTTCTAACGGCAATCTTTGCTTCTTCAGCGTACTTACCAACTTCCTTGGCAATTTCTTCTCTTCTTTCACCAGTAAGTTGTGGAATTACCAATCTGATAACCTTACCATCGTTTGCTGGAGTTAAACCAAGGTTTGAAGCCAAAAGTGCGTGTTCAATATCATCCAAACTGTTTTGGTCGTATGGAGTAATCAATAAAACACGTGGTTCTGGAATAGTAATACTTGACATTTGAGTCAATGGTGTAGGTGCACCGTAGTATTCAACTTGAACGTTATCAAGCAAAGCTGCGTTGGCAACACCTGCACGAATTGAAGCTAACTTCTTTTGATAAACCTTAATAGATTTATCCATATTTTCTTGTGCTTTTTTAATAGTTTCGTTGTTCATTATTTATTACCTCTAATTACAGTACCAATATTTTCACCCAAAACAACCTTCTTAATGTTGCCTGGTGTGTTAACGTTAAATACAATTAATGGGATTTCGGTATCCATTGACAATGAACTTGCAGTTCTGTCCATTACCTTTAAGTTCTTTGAAATCAAATCAAGTTGAGTTAATTCACTAAACTTAGTTGCTGAAGGATCTACCTTAGGATCGGCTGAGTAAACACCATCCACACCATTTTTAGCCATCAAAATTACATCAGCACCAATTTCGGCAGCACGTAAAGCAGCGGTAGTATCTGTTGAGAAGTATGGATTACCAGTACCACCACCAAAGATTACAACACGGCCTTTTTCAAGGTGACGCAATGCTCTTCTTCTAATGTAAGGTTCAGCAATTTGTCTCATTTCAATTGAAGTTTGCATTCTAGTAGGAACACCAACTTTTTCAAGACCATCTTGTAAAGCTAAACCATTCATAATAGTAGCAAGCATACCCATGTAGTCGGCTTGAGCACGTTCCATGCCTAACTTAGCGCCAGTTTCACCACGCCACATGTTACCGCCACCGCAGACGATACCAATTTCTACGCCTAAGTTATGAACAGACTTAATTTCTTTAGCCAAGTGACTAATAACAGTTGGATTAATTCCAGTACCTTTGTCACCGGCTAAGGCTTCACCTGATATTTTTAAAATAATGCGATTATATTTAACTTGACTCATAATGCCCTCCTCTAATAGCTTTAATTATTCTAACATATATAACTATCTAATGTCTTTCAACTAATTAAAGTCAATAAAAATTTATAAAAAAAGAAGGAGCACTTACGTACTCCCCTTTCATTAATAGTAGTAAAAACTACTTCATTTGTTCACGAACTTCAGCAGCAAAGTCTTCTTGCTTCTTTTCAATACCTTCGCCAACTTCGTAGCGAGTGAATGAAACTAACTTAGCGCCCTTGTCCTTCAAGAATTCGCCAACAGTCTTGCTGTCGTCCATGATGTAATCTTGTGACAAAACTGCAAATTGCTTGTCAACTTGAGTGTTGTCATCGATGAAGCGTTGCATCTTACCAGGAATAATTCTATCCCAGATCTTTTCTGGCTTACCTTCTTCTTTAAGTTCAGCCTTGATGTCTTCCTTAGCCTTAGCTAAAACGTCATCAGTCAATTGCTTTGCTGAACCGTAAACAAGGTGTGGTAATGGCTTCTTGTGTACCAATGCACGACTTTCGTTATCTTGGTCGATCTTGTGGTTCATCAATGCCAATTGTTCAGTGATGAAGTCATCATCTAATTCATCTGGTGAGATAACCTTAGGGTTCATAGCAGCAATGTGCATTGCTAAGTGCTTAGCAGTTGCAGCGTCAGCACCTTCTAAGACAGTGATAACACCGATTTGGCCACCGTTGTGTTGGTAAGCACCAAATTCTTGGTCATCGTTCTTCTTTTCCAATGCGAAACGACGTAAAACAATCTTTTCACCAATAGTAGCAGTTGCGTCAACAAATGCTTGTGATAAAGTCTTGCCGTCTTCCATCTTTAATTCGCTAGCTTCTTCAGCGTTAGCAGGCTTGCCTTCGGCAATAGTCTTAGTAACGCCCTTTACTAAGTTAACGAATTTTTCGTTTTGAGAAACGAAGTCAGTTTCTGAGTTGATTTCAGTAATAGCTGCTACGTTACCAGCAACGTAAACGCCAGTTAAACCTTCAGCTGCAACGCGGTCTGCCTTCTTAGCAGCCTTAGCCATACCTTTATCGTGAAGGTATTCAATGGCCTTGTCCATGTCACCGTCAACTTCTACCAATGCCTTCTTGGCGTCCATAACGCCGGCACCGGTACGTTCACGTAATTCCTTAACTTGCTTTGCAGTAATTGCCATTAATATGTCCTCCTACAGAACTAACAGTAAAAACTAGTCTTCTGGGTTTTCTTCAGCGCTAACGATTTCGTCTGAACCATCAGCATTTTCTTTGAAGTCTACTTCAACAGTTTCGTCATCTTGACCTTGCTTGCCTTCAACGATAGCGTCTGCCATAGCACCAGCGATTAAGCGGATAGCACGGATAGCGTCATCGTTTGAAGGGATAACAACGTCAATTGGATCTGGATCGGTGTTGGTGTCAACCATAGCTACAACTGGGATACCCAAAATGTTAGCTTCGTGAACAGCGATCTTTTCCTTCTTAGGATCTACTACGAACAATACATCTGGAATTCTTGGCATGTCTTCGATACCGCCTAAGAATTTTTCAAGCTTGTCCATTTCCTTAGTTAAAAGTGCAACTTCCTTCTTTGGTAATACATCGAAGGTGCCATCTTGTGACATTTCCTTTAATTGCTTTAATCTTCTAACACGACTTTGAATAGTAGTCCAGTTAGTCAAAGTACCACCTAACCAACGTTGGTTTACGTAGTATTGACCTGCACGAGTTGCTTCTTCAGCAATTGAGTCTTGAGCTTGCTTCTTAGTACCTACAAACAAGAATACGCCGCCGTCTTGTGCAACAGCCTTCATAAAGTTGTAAGCATCATCTAACATCTTGATAGTCTTTTGCAAGTCAATGATGTAGATACCATTTCTTTGAGTGAAAATGTAAGGAGCCATCTTTGGGTTCCATCTTCTAGTTTGGTGACCGAAGTGGACACCAGCTTCAAGCAATTGCTTCATTGTAACAACGTCTGCCATATTTAAATTCCTCCTATGGTTTTAAATCCTCTCAAGCGTTCGTTTCATCATCTAACCACTACCTAGGGCACCACGATGATGATCGCTCTTGATGTGTTTTTTACTTATGCTTACACAGCATACCTGACTATTCTACAAGATTTTAGTCAATCTGACAAGACTAAAATTTAATATTATGATCCCGTAAAAATTTCTCTTTCCAGCTGCGAGAATGATGCTTAAACCAATACTCTCTCTTGAGTGCCAATCTTTTATCATCAAATTGTTCATGGTAAATCATCCGCACTGGTCGTCTAGCTTTAGTATACTTAGCACCCTTACCTTCATTATGCATTTTTAAACGGTGCTCAAGATCGTTCGTAAAGCCGCCATAAAAACTACCATCATTGCAAAGCAACACATAAAAGTAATATTTACCTTTTGCATCGTGCTTTGCTCGATCTTCATCGGTCTCACGCACAATCCGTTGAATAATTGGTTGAAATTCACCATTTTGATCATGAACTTCAATTGCATCCCTCAACTCTGTGCCATCTGTTCCCGTATGCTTAACAGCTTCCACAATAATTAAATTGGTGTTTTCACCGCGATGAGAAACAAAAGGTTGAACTAGCTTGACGCTTAAATCGTACTTCATACAGTAGTAGCATATTTCTCCTAATCTTTCGGGTCGATGCACCATAAACATTTTTCCCTTCATCTTAAGAAGGCCGCTTGCCACTGCAATAATGTGTTCCAAATCGATTAGTAATTCATGACGCGCAATTGCCTTTTTTCGATCTGGATTAACTTCGTGCCCTTTTGGTGCTTTAAAATAAGGAGGATTTACAGTTACGACATCATAGCTATCCTTACGTAAAAATTTAGGAGCATTTAAGACATTGTCCTTATAAACTGAAATTCGATTTTCCATATCATTTAATTCAATTGAACGAACAGCTTGAGAATATATTTCGTCCTGAATTTCAATTGCATCATAGTGTGCCCGATTAAAATATGCCATATAGATAGTAGCCGCACAATTACCTGCACAAAGATCTGCCACTTTATCTCGGTCTCGAATTAATCCTTTAGCCCAATATGCTAAAAGCAAGGTATCCATTGAAAAACTAAAGGCAGTTTTATCTTGGATAATCCGCAAACTATCGCTGTACATGTAATCGATTCGTTCATTATCTTTAAGCTCAACCATAAAAATATTTGCCTTTCTTATCTATATATTTTTATAATAACTTAGAACAAATTGGAGGACAAAATGTTTTATAAAATTATTCGCCCCATTGTCCGCTTCATCGTTTGGGTGCTAAACGGACACTTGCACGTTCATCATAAGGATCGCCTGCCTAAAGGCAATTATATTTTAGTTGCACCGCACCGTACTTGGTGGGAACCACTTTTGTTTGCTCTTGGCGCTAGTCCAATGGAATTTATGTTCATGGCCAAAATTGAATTATTCAAAAATCCAGTTTTGCGCTTCATTTTAAATCATGCGCATGCTTTCCCAGTAGACCGTAAAAATCCAGGTCCATCTGCTTTAAAAATTCCAGTTAAAGGATTAAGAAAAGGCAATCTTTCATTAATTATCTTTCCTTCGGGAACTAGACACTCTGCCGAATTAAAAGGCGGTGCATTGGTAATTTCTAAGATGTCAAAAAAGCCAATGGTTCCAGTAGTCTACCAAGGCCCATTATCTTTTAAAGGATTACTCAAAAGAAAGCCAATGGAAGTTAACTTCGGTAATCCAATTACGATTGATAAAAAGACCAAGTTAACTCACGAAAATGAACAAATTATTTATAAACAGTTGGAAGATGCCTGGGATCAACTTGATAAGGAATTAAATCCTAACTTCCACTATGTTGCAAAATAATATAATACTCAGTTAATGGACATTTCTTTAAACTATGATCATTAGCTGAGTATTTTTTATTGCATAAATTTTTTTAGTGTTAAAATAAGTAGTTAGGTTTGATAATTATTGGAGGAAAGATAATTGTTAGAAAAAACATTTTACAAAATGATGCTTAGCAAGTCCTTCCCTTTTCCCGTTAAAGTAACCTACTGGGACGGTAAAAGCGAAGTCTACGGTAATGGTACTCCTGAAATCGAAATTGTCTTTAACGAAAAGATCCCTATGGGCGACATTACTAGAAATGCTTCACTCGCACTTGGTGAAGGATACATGGATAAGAAAATTGAAATCCATGGGGATATTCAAAAATTAATTTTTGGTGCTTACGAAAGTGCCGACAGTTTCATGCGTTCTTCAAAGTTCCGCAAATTTTTACCAAAGCAAAAGCACACTGAAAAGCAAAGTGAAGAAGACGTACAAAGCCACTACGATATCGGTAACGACTTCTACAAGTTATGGCTTGATCCAACTTTGACTTACTCTTGTGCTTACTTTGAAGATGGTAATGAAAATGACCTTGAACAAGCTCAAATTGCTAAAGTTCACCACATTTTAAACAAATTAAACCCACAAAAAGGCAAGACTTTACTCGACATCGGTTGTGGTTGGGGTACATTAATGCTCACCGCTGCTAAGGAATACGGCCTTAAGGTTACCGGTGTTACTTTGAGTGAAGAACAATACAAATTAGTACAAAAGCGTATCTACGATGAAAACTTGCAAGATGTAGCTGAAGTTAGACTTGAAGACTACCGTGAACTTGGTGATCAAACCTGGGATTACGTAACTTCAGTTGGTATGTTTGAACACGTTGGTTCAGAAAACTTACCTAAGTACTTCGCAGATGTTTACAAGTACTTAAACAAAGATGGTGTCGCTTTAATCCACGGTATTACTCGTCAACAAGGCGGTGCTACTAACGCTTGGATTAACAAATACATCTTCCCAGGTGGTTACATTCCAGGTTTACAAGAAATCGTCGGCGATATCGTTGATAGTGGCTTGCAAATTACTGATATGGAAACTCTTCGTCGTCACTACCAAAGAACTCTTGAAATTTGGGACAAGAACTTCAACGCTGTTCGCGATCAAGTTGAAGATAAAATGGGTGAACGTTTCACTCGCATGTGGGACATGTACTTAAATGCTTGTGCTGCTTCATTTGAATCAGGCAATATCGATGTCATCCAATACTTGCTTACCAAGGGCCCTTCTGGTAAGAACTTGCCAATGACTAGAGATTACATGCTTAAATAATGCATTAAATAGATCGTAAGCGTCAAATAACAGAGTGTATTGACGCTTACCATTGTATGTATATTATATTTTGCTTTATATATAAAAAGACAAGACTTTCAGTATTCAGAAAATCTTGTCTTTTATTTTAAATAAAAATTTTTTACCAAATCACAATTCTATCTTCTGGATCAAGCCACATGCCGTCATCCTTCTTAACGCCAAAGGCATCATAGAATTCATCTTGGCATTGAACCGGAATATTTACTCTAGTTGGTTGTGGTGCATGGACATCAGTTTGAACTTCAGTCTTAATTGCTTCAGGACGTTGCTTTTCCATCCAGCTTCTAGCATAGTTTTCAAACAAGTCCTTCAAGTCTGCACCATCATTTTTACCTGCTTGGACAGCACAAGCTAAACCAGCAAGGTCAGCAATATTTTCAGAAACAACTTGCTTACCGTTAATCTTAGCAGGGCCATATTGCAAACCATCAAAGATATCGATCATTTGACCAACACGCTTATTAAATTCAGTGAAGTCTTGCTTAGTCCACCAGTTGTTCATATTACCGTTCTCATCAAACTTAGCACCATTGTTGTCGAAAGCATGAGAAACTTCGTGACCAATAGTAGCACCGATACCACCGTAGTTAGCACCTCTTGATTGGTTAATATCGTAGAATGGCTTTTGCAAAATACCAGCTGGGAAAGTTAAATCGTTTCTTTGTGGGTCGTAACAAGCGTTGTTCAAGTTACCTGGCATTAGCCATACAGAACGATCAACCGGCTTAGTCAATTTCTCTAGTTCATATTCGGTACGAACTTTATCCATAGCAGCTTCATTTTCATATAAGCTCTTTTCGGGATCTACTTGTAACAAGTCAAAAATCTTTTCAATTTTTTCTGGATAACCAATCTTAAGAACCAAAGCATTTAACTTAACAATTGCCTTTTTCTTAGTTTCATCAGATAGCCAAGTATTATGGTTGATTCTTTCTTCATAAACCTTAAGCATGTTGTGAATCATATCTTCAACATCGTGCTTGGCTTTTTCACCAAAGTATTTCTTACCATAGAAAATACCAACCACTTCATCAAAGGCACTGTTAGCAATACGATAAGCTTGCTTAATTTGTGATGGCATTTCTGGTGCGCCTGTAATTGCTTGATTAAATGGAAACGCAGCTTCTCTAAACTTTTGTGACAAGTATTTAGCTACACTATTAATGTATTTAACCAGCATCCAACCCTTGATTTCGTCAAAGTTTTCAGCATTGATTAATTCTTCTGCATGGTCAAGAAAGCGTGGTTCCATCACAATTACCCGCTTTTGTTTTTCAGGTAAAAGATCGTCTAAGAATTGTGCCATGTTAAATGACTTGAATTTAGCAATGAATTTGTCGTATGAAACTGGGTTATAAATAGCTGCGTCGTCGGCCCATTCTTCAGTAGACTTAACTACTTTAGCTACCTTAGCATCAAAGGCCAATGCATTATCAACGTATACTCTTGCTTCGGTCTTGCCAATACCTGCCATCATTAGCAAGTTAATGCTTTGATCTTGCAAGATATCCAAAAGCTTTTTAGCATCGTCTGTCTTGTAAGTTGTTGTATCTGGCAAGAAGGTACTTGGACCACCAAAGTATAAGACATTAACGTCGGTATTCTTCATATCGGCATCAACGCCATAGACGAATGGCAAGATATATGGACCCATGTATAAGTCCTTAGCTTTTTTACCAAAGTCAGCAAAATCAGTTAATGATAATAACTTTTGCAAGTCATTTTGAATAGGATGTGCTTCTTCGGCATCCCTTTTCTCAAAATTCTTAGCAATCTTATATAAAGCAATTGCCTTATCAAAATCCTTAATCTCTGGCATCTTTTCTTTGCCTGCAGCAATATCGGCAAAGTCTTTCATCACTCTATTTTCAATCTTAATGTCTAGTTCTGAGTTGACACCAGTTGAAGTACGATCAGCAGGGATTTCAGCTTTAGAAAGCCACTCTGAATTAACAGCTAAATATAAATTATCTTGTGGCTTAGCATTAACGTCAGGTTCCGCAACATCGCCTGCACCACCACGAACAGCGTAAAATCTTCTCATTTTTCCTCCTTATTAATATTCATAATTATTTCATTCCTTTTAATCATTATAACAAAAAGACGTCTGCATTCGTGCGAAACGTCTTTTATTAACTATTCTTTATTTTCATTATTTTGCAAGGTGTACAAGTTGTAGTAGTAACCCTTCTTAGCGAGCAATTCTTCATGCGTACCACGTTCAATAATTCTACCCTTGTCGAGCACAATAATCTGATCAGCATCAGCAATCGTTGACAAACGGTGCGCAATGGCCAAAGTAGTTCTACCCTTACGCAGTTGTTTCAAGCCTTGTTGAATCAAAGTTTCGGTTTCGGTATCCACGTTAGCCGTAGCTTCATCCAAAACTAAAACTTTAGGATTGGTTACCAAAGTTCTAGCAAATGAGATCAATTGGCGCTGTCCTTGACTCAGTTCTTCGCCACCTTCGATTACCTTGGCATGATATTTACCTGGCATCTTTTCAATAAATTGATCGGCTTGAACAGCCTTAGCCGCATCCCTAATCTGTTCATCTGTAATGTTCTTATTATACAAGCGAATATTTGAAGAAATATCGCCATAAAACATGAATGGTTCCTGCAAAACGAGGCCCAATTTTTTACGCAATTCTTCTTTAGGATATTTTCTGATATCTACATCATCAATTAAGATCTCGCCTTTACCCAATTCGTAAAAACGCATCATTACATTGATGATCGAGCTCTTACCAGATCCAGTATGACCAACAATACCTAAAGTTTCACCTGGATTTACTACGAATGAAATATCATGCAAGATTTCATTTTTACCATCATATGAGAAACTAACGTGCTTGAATTCAATCTTGCCGCGACTGATAGTCAATCCTTCTTGAGCATTTTGCTTTGGCTCATATTGTTCATCATCTAAAATCGCAAAAATTCTCTTACCGGCTACGATACCATCTTGGAAGAAGGTCATCTGGTCCATCATAGTTGAAATTGGATTAAACAATTGTGACAAGTATTGTGAGAAAGCATATACCACACCAGCTGGCACAAATGTTGCCTGCAATGGAAAACCGAAGTACATCAATGTCACAGCTAAAGCCAATGAATAAAGCAAACTAGTCAAAGGTGAAAGAAGCAATGAGTTAATACGAATCATGTTAAAACGCGTATTCATCAACCCACCATTTTCACCCTCAAATTGGTTGGTCATTCTCTTTTCTTGATTAAACTGCTGAATAATTGAGACACCTTCAATTGACTCATTCAAGTTAGCGTTAATTCTACTCAAACGTTCACGATAGTTACGATAAAGCCGTGAACTCTTTTGCGAATAGAGCCAAATCACAAAGAGCAAAATTGGCACAAAGGCTAAAACGATCCAGCCGGCAATCACGTTGGTAGTAAACATTGCCACCAATGCCGTAACTACAGAAAATGCACCAATTACTACTGTTGAAAGCACAGTTAAGAAGTTGCTCAAAGTCATCGTATCGTTAGTAACTCTTGACACAATTGAACCGGCAGGAGTTTGGTCAAAATAGCGCATCCCTAACTTATGCAATTTCCGGTAAAGGGCCCTTCTGATACTCTCCAAGGTTTTTTCAGATCCAAGGGCAAAGAAATATTGGTAGGTAAACTGAATGACCGCTTTTAGAATCGAACCTATTGCATAAAGTAAGCCTGCAAACAAAATAATCTGAACAGTTGCGCTTTGTTTAAGCAGAAAGTTGTCTAAGAAATACTGCAATCCACGCGGCAGCAAAATATTAATGATGCTGACTAAAAATGCCCCAATCAATGCAATGGTCATTTCAAATTTAAAGTGCTTAACAAAGCCCATTAAACGTTTAAAAATCGCAACCTGTTCTTTAAATGGGATTGCTTTAGACCACACCGATTCTTGCTTTTCTTCATTATTCATCTACATCTTCACCCACCTTTGCTTGCAATTCTTGTCTACGCCACATTTCGGCATACCAGCCATTTTCTTTGAGCAGATCTTGGTGATTGCCTCGTTCAATAATTTGACCGTCTTTTAAGACTAAGATCAAATCGGCATCCATGACCGATGTCAATCTATGTGCCGCAATCATCGTGGTCTTATCTTTTCTTTCATTTCTCAAAGAAGTTAGAATTTCGGTTTCAGTCTTTGCATCAACCGCTGATAAAGCATCATCCAAAATCAAAATTTGGCTATCTTTAAGCAAAGCACGGGCAATGGACATTCTTTGACGTTGACCACCAGAAAGTGAAAGTCCATTTTCACCGACTAAAGTCTCATAGCCATGTGGCATTTGTAAAACATCATCGTGCAAATCACTCTTCTTAGCAGCTGCCGCAATCTCATTTTTGCCTGCATCTGCCTCTGAGAAAGCAATATTTCTACCAATACTCGTTGAAAAGAGGAAGTTGTTCTGGGGAACATAAGATATTTGGCTAAGTAAAACTTTAAGCGGAATTTTCTTGATATTGATGCCATTTAAGGTGATTTCACCGTCATATTGGTCGAATTCTCTCAATAGCAGCTGAATGATTGTCGTTTTACCAGCACCTACACGACCTACTAAACCTAAAGTTTGACCAGGTTTTAAGGTGAAATCGATGTTCTTTAACACTGGAATATCCTTTTCATCAGGATAAGCAAACGATTTAATATCAAAATGCAAATCACCTTGTAAGTCTTGAGCCTTAATACTTTGATCAGCGTGGGCATCAGTAATTAACGGTTTTTCATAAAGTAGCTTTTCTACACGGTCGTAGCTCGCACTACCTCTTTCCAAAATATTGAACAAATAACCAATCGCAAACATCGGCCAAACCATGTTGGCAATATAGGCAATAAAGGAAACGAGCTGACCAATCGATAGCACTTTATTTGTAACTAAAAGTCCACCATAAATAATGGTAATTACATAGGTTGCACCAATAACTGCCGTACCCAATGGATCAAACAAGGAGTCCCAAACAAACACTTTTTTATTGATGTTAATAGTATCATCAACCATCTTGTCAAAAGCTTGGGTATCTTCTTTTCCTTGACCAAAAGTTTTAAGTACCTTAATGCCTGAAACTGATTCTTGAGTCTTATTATTCAAGCGAGAAAAGGCCGCCTGTGACTTATCAAAAGCATCGTGTAAATGATCCCCAAGTTTCCAAGCACCTAATGCTAAAAATGGCAGTGGCAATAAGGCAACGATGGTTAGTCGCCAATCAACGAAAATGATCATGGCAATCATTGTTGATAAGCCCATTACAAGTGAGTCAACCAAGGTTAAAACACCATCACCGGCTACGTTTTGAATTGCAGTCACATCGTTAGTTGCATGGGCCATCAAGTCACCGGTTCGGTGGCGCTGATAAAATGTTCTGTCCATGATCATAAAGTGGTCGAACAGTTTAGAACGCATTTGTCGTTCCAGTTCTGCGGCCCCGCCCCAAATTTGCTTACGCCAAAAGTAGCGCAAAATATATAAAACGAAGGCGGCAGCCAAAACAGCTAGAATCAACATCCCATATTGCCCCCATGAGATGTGACCTTGATCCAGCTGATCCGCCATCAGTCCTAATACTCTTGGCGGAATTAAGTTGGCTAAAGAGGTTAAAGCAAGAAAAGTAATTCCGATAATATAACGTTTCCTTTCTTGTTTAAAAAACCAACCCAGTTTTTTAAATATGTTCATTTACTCACTCCATTCTTTAAAAAGAGCACCAAAAAAGACGAAGGAATAATCCTTCGCCTTAACACCACAAAATAATCTAATAATTACTTTTGTTGATGCTTCATCATGTTCATTACTTGATGAACCTTCTTGTTAGAAGGCTTTTGTCCCATTTGAGACATCATAGCAACGATCATATCTTCACTAATAGGAGGATTTTCCTTAAAGTATTTCTTCATGTATGCTCTTGCACCATAAAAACCTGCTGTTGCACCAACTAAAAGTGCAATAATAATCAAAAATATTGCTAAACCTAAATTCATATTATATCCTCCATCTAACTAACAATAATATCTTACATAATTTTTCACTTTTTTAAAAGGCTTAATTAATCTTTTCTAAGTCCTTTTCTTCTTTGAGCGCGTTTAGCTCTTTCAGAAGTAACTTCTTTACCATTCTTATCGATGATTACCATATCCTCGACATCTTGCTTAAAAGCAGCTCTGAAGTTTGCGATAAATTTCTTATGAAGTTCCTTACGCTCTTGTTCCTCTGCAGGTGTTAAGCCTTCTCTTTCCTTCTTGTGGTAAAGTTCATTAATGCGATCAGTTACCTTTTTTTCTTCTTCTTTACTCATAATATCTTTATTCATAATATCCACCTCACATTGACAATCATTAGTCTACCTTATTTTTAAACTAAAAAAAAGGTATAATTCTTAGAACGCTTGTTTGAGATTATTTGATTTTTCTGTTAAAATTACTTATAAGAATAAATAACTAAAATTAACGGAGAAAATGAAAATGCCTAAGAAAAACAGTGAAACTAAACAATTAGAAATTTTACGCTATATTTATGACACTGTCGAACATCGCGGCTTCCCACCTACAGTGCGTGAGATTTGTACCGCAGTTAATCTATCTTCAACTTCAACTGTCCACGGACATTTAGCTCGTCTTGAGCGCAAGGGCTTATTAATTAAGGACGCTACTAAGCCACGTGCCTTGGAAATTACCCCTGAAGGTAAAGATGCCCTTGGCATTAAGCCAAAGGAAATTCCAGTTGTCGGCGTGGTTACCGCAGGTCAACCAATCCTTGCAGTACAGGACATTGATGAATACTTCCCACTTCCACCAGATTTGGAAAATGATGCTGGTGAACTCTTCATGCTTAAGGTTCACGGTGAAAGTATGATCAACGCTGGTATTCTTAATGGCGATAGCGTCATTGTCAGAAAACAAAATTCAGCTAACAACGGTGAAATTGTTGTTGCTATGACCGAAGAAAATGAAGCCACAGTTAAGCGTTTCTACAAGGAAAACGGTCATTACCGCCTCCAACCTGAAAATGATACTATGGATCCAATCATTTTGCCAAAGGTAAGCATTTTGGGTAAGGTTGTTAGCCTTTACCGTAACAATATTGATTAATAATATTCACGAAATAAGCTAAATTGAATTTAGCTTATTTTTTTAGCAAAAGATTGTTTAGTTGCTCTTCAAATAAAGGCATCCATTTCTCTAAATAGCCAGCACGCGTTGGATGGATTTCATCAGCCATATAAAGTGAATCTTGCTTTTTAAATTCGGAATTATGATAAAGATCCAGTACTTGAACTCCCCATTTTTTAGCAAGTTCAAGCGTACTATCTACCATTTGTTCATACAAATTACTTTCAAAGTATGGATTGGTATAAATCAAAATAGGACAATCCCACTTTTTGTGTGCTTCATTGATGATATACTCAATAGAACCAATAATGGTTTGCGTATCAAAAGTATCATCTGAACTGATTTTACCCAGTTTTTGATTGGTATTGGCATCATTAGTTGACAGTTGCAAGACAAGCATGTCTGGCTTATCTTCTTTAAGCTCTTCCTTAAAACGGGCAACGTATGAGTCACCATGATAGCCTGTATCTTGATCTACCAAAGTCGTGCCATTTTCAGCATCTTTAATAGCGTCGATTCCGTCTTTCTTCCATAAATAATCTACAAATGATTCACCTAAGGCACCAAAGCCAAAAGTAACTGATGAGCCTAAGAACAAAATCTTCTTATGACGCAATGGACTTTCAATCGTTTTAACACTATTCAAACTATACTTGCGGCTGTTGCCAGGCAAATATGCAAGTTCAGTATATTTACGTTGATTTAGGGGATGCTCATCCAAATCCATTCTCAACTCATTTAAGGCAACATCAGACAAATCATTATTTTGTCTAATAGGTATTAAAAAAGTTTCGTTACTCATTATTTTTCCTTTTCTAGATAAGGCTTAATTACCTTCCAATCTTTAATAATATCATCACTTAGTTTGCGATTGTAAAAAATAGCAGCTGGATGATATTCAGGAAAGATCGTGTATTTTTGTTTTGACCAAACATAACCATCTTTTTGTGGATTGAGCCGTAAAATTGGCGTATTTTCAATTACTTTGCCATGTTCTTCCGATATTTTATGTCCTGGACCAAGTAAACGTTCCAATCCGGTATTGCCTAAAGCGACTATTAATTTAGGTTGCGCATAATCTATTTCATAGTCTAAAAAAGGTGCATGCGCTAAAACTTCCTTTTTGGTTGGCTTGCGATTGGGATACTTAGTAACTTCCTTATTCTGACGTTTACTAAAGACCTTTTTAATTGCATATGGTCTGCTTCTGACTGCACTAGTAATGTAGACATCATCTCTAGTTAAGCCGATCTGTGCTAAAGATTTATTTAATTCTTTGCCTGCATCCCCACTAAAAGGAATGTTATTAACTATTTCATTTCTGCCGGGTGCTTCACCAATAATCATCAACTTAGGATGCTTAGGTCCACTACCTGAATTAATTCCTTCAAGTCGCATACCTGCAGAACGTTTTTTAACTTCATCTATCAACTCTTGAGGATAGTTCAACCACTTTTCCTCCCTTTATTTTTTCTAACATTTACATTATAAGTAATGCCGACCACTATTTCACTTTTTTGCTTTTTAGAGTATAATAAACACAATTTAATATTAAACAAAAGCCGCCGGTGTGGATAACTGGTGGCTTTTGTTTTAATTCCACATAGAATGTTGATTTTTCAAAATTAACTTTCACAAGCCGTAAATCTCTTTATATCAGCAATTATAAGTATTATTTTACCGCTTTGTGATAGAATGTTCATGTTACACAGCTGTTTCACACCTAATTATTTTCACAAACTAATGTAAAAAAATAGTCGATTCTCACGAATCGACCATTTTTCATTTTATTAACGACGTGCTTCAGCAATTCTTGCTGACTTGCCGTGACGTTCACGTAAGTAGTAAAGCTTAGCGCGACGTACACGACCATGACGCTTAACTTCTACCTTAGCAACACGTGGGTCGTTAACTGGGAAAGTTCTTTCAACACCAACACCTGAAGCAATCTTACGAACAGTGTAAGTAGCACCGATGCCAGTACCCTTCTTCTTAATTACAACACCTTCGAATAACTGAATACGTTCGTGAGTACCTTCAACAACACGTACGTGAACAGTAACAGTATCACCTGCACGGAAAGCAGGAATATCGTCACGAATTTGTTCTTTAGTTAATTCTTGAATTAATGGATCCATAATATATTTTTCTCCTTCTTCGGTCTTCATCAACGCACCAGCGTCAGCGGAACACCCATAACTTATAAATTCCGTGGAAAATCCACGCTTACTAGTATAACAAGGTTAGACTAACTGTTCAAGTTAAAAATCAATTACTAACCTAGCTTTTTTTATCTTTGTAGTAAAATATTTTTTATAAATCAAGGAAGAGTAATGAATAAAATAGTAAATTTTTTGGGCAAGCCACGTACTATCAAAAATGTGATTAAAAACCGTAAAACTTCTTGGTTAGAATTATTCTATGATTTAATTTTTGCTGTAGTCTTTTCACGACTAACGGAAAGCTTACTAGAACATCGAACACTAACCGGATTTATTAATGCAATCCTGACATTTTTCTGGCTAATTTGGGGTTAGGGCGGGTTCAGTGGTTATTTTGATAACCATGGTAACGATTCAATTATCAACATTTTAATTATTAATATTGATATGATCTTAATTGGCTTAGCTAGTATTTTCATCCCTGAAGCAGTAAACGGTAATTTCCATCATATAACTTGGCTATATATCATCTTAGAACTGTTTATAGGTGCTGTCTGGATCGGTTTAAGAATCTTTGATAAAACACACGGACCAGCTGCCAGAGTTTGGGGTATAACTTGTTACAGCTGCAATCATTGCCTGCGGCCTCTTTTTTAGTAATCAGCTTTTATTCTGGTTCTTAGTAGTCGGAACTCTAATCAATATCTTTGTAGTTATGTTCGCTAGTTCTCGTCTTGAGCGAGAATATGAAAGAACCAACATGGTTCATATAATCAAAGATTCATTGATTGAACGCTACGGTCTAATGACAATGATCGCTTTAGGAGAAATCATTTCAATTCTTTACGACTTTAACAAGACGCCGATCAATTGGAACCGATTCATTCAATTCACTCTTTGTAAAATTTTGGTTGCGCTATTGGCAGTTGTATATTATCAAGTTTTAGGTGAACTTCATATTCAACTAAATTCTTCGATTGCTACATCTCTTACAGGCTGGTTATTTTTATTAGTAATTCTTTTTGCCTTCGTAATTGGCGTTAGTCTTCACCTAGTAATCATTGATGGGAATCTTGAAAGCAAAATTTTATTTAGTTTTTCTTTGATCCTCATGCTGCTAATGATCCGAGTTTTATTTTTAATCAGTATTCATTTCAAATTGTCAAAACTTGAGGTCAAACTTAGCTGGATTCTCCTGATTGAAATGATCATCAATCTAGCAGCTGCCTTTTTACCAGCCATGGGAATGATCCTTTTAGATATTCTTGTTTTAATGAAAAACGCCCGAAAATCCCCGTATTTTAATGCGGGGATGGATAGGGCTTGCCGTCTCTAACGGCATTGTAGATCT